>Ga0123519_10001556_pt1 | contig 39354 bp, 38 predicted proteins | sample YelNatPaOPRAMG02_FD_87396 | JGI IMG/M metagenome (GOLD analysis project Ga0123519, IMG submission 87396) | Hot spring microbial communities from Yellowstone National Park - Yellowstone National Park OP-RAMG-02 (version 2) | ecosystem: Environmental > Aquatic > Thermal springs > Hot (42-90C) ...
CAGGGCAGTTCTGGGCAGATTCCGCGGGGAAGGATTGGGGGGAGGATCTCCCTCGGATCCTTTGCACGCCCCCCCATTTTGCCTATCTGAGGGTGGCGGAGGGGTGCGACAACCGATGCTCCTATTGCGTGGTCCCCTCGCTTCGAGGAGGTCTCCGCAGCCGACCTCTGCCCTCCCTGCTTCGAGAGGCAGCGGAACTGGCGGAGGCAGGAGCGAAGGAACTGATCCTGGTAGCCCAGGACCTGGGCAGCTATGGAAGGGATCTGAACCCCCCGCTCAGCCTAAGCATCCTATTGCGGAGCCTGTGTCGAGTAGAGGGATTGGAATGGATTCGCCTCCTCTATGTCCATCCCGCCCGGGTTACGGAAGAATTGGTCCGGGTGCTGGCGGAGGAGCCGCGAATCTGCCCTTACTTGGACCTTCCGGTTCAGCACATAGACGATGACCTGCTGCGGGCCATGAATCGGGGGGTGAGTTCAGCTCGAATCCGGCAGGTGGTGGAGGAGCTACGCTCGGCCATCCCCCATATCAGGCTTCGCACGACGGTGATGGTGGGATTTCCTGGCGAAACGGAGTATCGGTTCGCAACCCTGCTCGATTTCATCCGGGAGGCCCAATTCGATCACTTAGGGGCCTTTGCCTATTCCCGGGAAGAAGGGACCCCTGCGGCCGGGATGAAGGGGCAAATCAAGTCAGAGGTGAAGGCCAGAAGGCTGCGGGAGGTTATGGAAGTCCAGGCGGAGATCTCGCGCCGCAAGAATCGAGCCCTGGTGGGGACCAGGCAGCGGGTCTTGATCGATGGGAAGGAGGGGCCTTCGGAATCGGTCCATTGGGGTCGAATCAGCGGACAGGCGCCGGAGATAGACGGAGCGGTTCAGGTTTGGGGAAAGGGACTGTCTCCGGGGCAGTTGGTGGAGGTGGAGATCGTGGGGGCAGATACCTATGACCTGGTGGCGAGATGCCTGGTCTGAGTGGCAAGGCAAACAGATAAGAGGGTTCAGGGCCCAATCCCGAGGACTGCCCGGCGGCATCCCTTCCCTCCTGGTCCTCTTCCTGGCCTCCGGCTTCCTCTCCGGGTTCATACCCGCGCTTCCCGGGACCGCCGGCACCTTGGTGGCCCTGATCATCTATTGGGTGCTGATCCACAGGCTGCCGCCCCTGCCCTACCTGGTCCTGCTGCTGGCCTCCCTCCTGCTGGGATCCGCTCTCTGCTCTCGAGCCGAGGCCTATCTGGGCAAGGCCGATGCGGCCCCCATCGTCTGGGACGAGTGGGTTGGGTTGTGGACTGCTTTGGCCCTGCTGCCCATGACCCCATTGACCCTGGGCGCCGGTTTTCTCCTCTTTCGCCTCTTCGACATCGTCAAACCACCTCCCCTGCGCCGGCTGCAGTCCTTGCCGGGGGGGTGGGGGGTGATGGCGGATGATCTGGGCGCGGGAATCTATGCCAATCTCTTGCTGCGGGTGCTGCTCGGTCTCATGCCGGGCTGAGGAGGGGAAAGGAGATGGCAATGGCAGCCGAGATCATGATAATCGGAACCGAGATCCTGCTGGGTCAGATTGTGGATACCAATGCCGCCTTCATCGCCGAGAAATTGGCGGCGGCGGGGATCGATGTCTATTACAAGACGGTGGTAGGGGACAACGAGAAAAGGATCGAGACTGCTCTCCGCCAGGCCCTGGAGCGCTCGGACATCGTGATCGCGGCTGGAGGCTTGGGCCCTACCGAGGACGACCTTACCCGGGCCGTCTTCGCCCGCGTGCTGGGCCGCCGCCTGGTCCTCAACCAGGAACTGCTGGAAAAGATCCGGCAGCGCTTTGCCTCCCGAGGCCTGGTGATGAGCCCGAACAACGAGAAACAGGCGCTGGTGCCGCAGAACGCCATTATCCTGGAGAACCCGCGGGGCACAGCTCCCGGACTCTTCATGAAAGCAGGGGCCAGGGGAGAGAAGGTGGTGGTGGCCATGCCGGGGGTACCCCTGGAAATGAAGCTGATGTTGACGGAGCAGGTGATCCCCCGGCTGAAGGAATACCTGGGCCAGGCCTCGGTGATCAGTTCTCGCGTCATCAAGACCTGTGGGATCGGGGAATCGAAGGTGGACGAGCTCATCGGCGATCTCTTTCGCGCCTCGCGCAATCCATCGCTAGCCTTGCTCGCTTATCCTTCCGAGGTGCACATCCGAATCACGGCCAAGGCCGAATCGGAGGAGGCGGCGGGATCGATGATCGAGGATTTGGAAGGGAAGGTTCGGGAGCGGGTGGCGGAGTGGATCTATGGCCGGGACCAGGAGTCGATGGAGGAGGTGGTGGGTAAGCTCTTGCAGAAGGCAGGCCAGACCATATCTGTGGCCGAGTCGTGCACGGGGGGGCTGATCTGCAACCGGATCACCGATGTGCCCGGCAGTTCCCGCTATTTCGAGCGGGGGATCGTCTGTTACAGCAACCGCTCCAAGGTCGAGGTATTAGGGGTCCCTTCCCTCCTCCTGGAGAGATATGGTGCCGTCAGCGCGGAGGTGGCGGAGGCTATGGCGCGGGGGGTCAGAGAACTGGGCAGATCGGATCTGGGACTGGCGGTGACGGGGATTGCCGGCCCGGAGGGAGGAACGCCGGAAAAGCCGATGGGTCTGGTTTATATCGCGCTGGCCTGGAAGGGAGGGGTGAGGAGCAAGGAATATCGATTCTTCGAGGAGCGCCTGGCCAACAAGGCTCGCTCTTCCTTGATGGCCTTGGAGATGGTGAGGCGCCATCTCCTGGGGTTGCCACTCTAGGCGCTGGATGTTGTTCGATCGTCCCCGACTCGTACCGGTGGGGGTCAGGGGCTAGAAGGCACCGGGTCAGGCTGCATCTTATTTGGCAGAGAGGGAAAGGAGGAAGTCGATGAAGGCTGTATTCACGCTGACCCCGGCGGAATCGCGAAGGTTGATAGCCAAGGGGGTAGTGGCGATGGAGGAGGTGAAGGTGGCGCAGCAGAAGGCCTACATCATTTTGGCCGGGGGCACGACCAACGGTTTCATAGCCCAGGAGTTGTTGCAAGAGAAGATCGAGCCCCAACGGTTCACCGCCGGCACCAATGTATGTGGGCTCCTCTGCGTCACCAACCCGGACGATCGACATCCCTTTCCGCTGATCTTCGAGAAGGGAAAGTTGGTCAAGAAGGACTTCAAGGCGGCCCTGGAAGATTTTTCCATCCACACCGTCTTCATCAAGGGGGCCAATGCCATAGACCCCATGGGGAATGTGGGGATAATCACCTCGGGCTGGGATGGGGGGACGGTGGGTAACTCCCTGGGCACGATGACCTCCACCGGCCTGCGCTATATCGTTCCGGTGGGCCTGGAGAAGCTGATTCCCTCGGTCCCCGAGGCAGTGGCAGCGGTGGGGGCCAAGACCTTCGACTACTCCCTGGGTGCCAACTTCGGCATGTTCATCTTCACCAACGCCAATGTGGTCACGGAGATCCGGGCTCTGAAGATCCTGGCCGATGTAGAAGCCAAGATGGTTGCGGCGGGAGGGATCGGAGGATCGGAGGGCTCGGTGGTCTTGGTGGCGGAGGGATCTCCGGGGGCGGTGAGAAAGGCCATCTCCATCGTCGAGTCGATCAAGGGAGAAAAACCGATCTCTGCCCTGAAGGGACTCTGCAAAAAGTGCCTATACACCTGCATATTTAGGGGCAAGGAAGAGGAAGACCTTCCTCCCTGGCTGGTCAGAAATCCGGCGGCGAAGAGTTGAGGAGGGATGGTGCGCTGCTTCGTTGCGCTCAATCTGAGCTCCGAGCTGAGGAGTCGTCTGGCCTGGATTCAGGACCAGCTCAAGGCCGCCGCGGCGGAGGTGAGTTGGGTCAACCCCGAGAACATCCACCTCACCCTGAAGTTCCTGGGGGAGGTAGAAGAGGCGAGGCTTCCGGCGGTCAGGGTTACGGTGCAGGAGGCATTGCAGGGAGAGGAAGGAGTTTGGGCCATGGTGGCGGGCCTGGGAGCCTTCCCCCCCTCCGGTCCTCCCCGGGTCATTTGGGCCGGGATCCGGGCGGGAGGGGAGGATCTTGCCCGGCTTCAAGCAAGGATAGAGGCGGCCCTGGAAAGGATAGGCTTTCCCCGCGAATCGAGGAGGTTTACCCCTCACCTTACCTTGGGCAGGATGAGGTCCAGCCGGGGAAGCCCTGCCCTGCTGGAACTGATAAGTTCCCACCGGGGAGTAGAGCTGGGAATCTTAGAGGCGGAGAGCGTGGAGCTGATGGAGAGTCGGCTTCACCCATCCGGAGCCATATATACGGTCTTGGAGAGCTATCCCCTGTCTCCCTCGGGTCGGCGGAAGGGAAAGGATGGTAGAGAGGGGTGAAGGGTGTGCGAAGCGGCAGGGACCGGATCGATCTGGGTCGAATCCTGCGCCTCGATGACGATCCGCACCGGATTGCGGGCGGACTGGCAGTGGGGATCTTCGTGGGCTGCTCCCCCTTCTACGGCTTCCACACCATTTTGGCGCTCCTGCTGGCTTTCCTTTTTCGTTTGAACAAGCTCGCCGCGGTGGCCGGAAGCTGGCTCGTCCTTCCCTGGATCGCTCCCTTCCTCCTGGGGCTCTCCTTGCTTTTGGGCCGGTGGCTGTTGGGGGAAGGGATCGGTTTGCCCCTGGCCGGATCGCTGGACCGGGAGTGGATCGCACGCAATTTCTCCTCGCTCCTCCTGGGCTCTTCCCTGATCGGGGCAGCAGCAGCCGCAATAGCCTACTGGATCGCCCGTCTGGCAGTGGGCAGAGGAAGGAAGAACACCCCCCTTTCGTTCGCCTCCTCTCCTCCAGGAGGCGAACCGCCGGGGGGATCTTTACCTTGACTCCAGAAAGGATCGGAAGGAGCCTTCGTCTTTACTACTTCTTCTACTTCGGCGCCATCGGCATCCTCGAGCCTTATCTGACCCTCTACTTCCGCCACCTGGGCTTGTCGGGAAGCGAGATCGGGATCCTGGCCGGCATCCCGGGACTGATCTTCGCCCTCTTTCCCTTCCTCTGGACCCTGTGGGCCGATACTCGCCATTGCCGCCGCACCGTCTTTCTCCTCAATACCTGGGCTACTCCGGTGGCCTTTCTGCTGTTGTTCGCAGGTAAGAGCTTCGGCCTTCTCTTCTTCGCCTCCCTCCTCTTCGCCGCCTTCCGCAGCCCCCTAATTCCCTTCCTCAATACCTACTCCCTGCAGTACGGAAAGGAGAGGGGGATAGATTTCGCCCGCTTTCGGGTCTGGGGTTCGCTGGGATACATAGTGGCAGCCATAGGGTGCGGCCAACTCATCGATATCTCCTCCCCGCGGGCCGCCCTCTACGGGATTCTGGTTTGCCTCCTTCTCTGCGGCATCAGTTGGGGCAAGGGCCTAGAGGAGAAGGAAGGGAAGGAGAGGATAAGGAAGTGGAACTGGAGCGGGTTGAGGGGAGAAAGGAAGCTTCTGCTACTTCTTCTGGTGGGCCTCCTTACCTGGATGAGTTGGGCCCCTTACAGCAACTTCTTCACCATCCACCTAGAAGGGTTGGGCATCAGCAAGGGATGGGCGGGATTAGCTTGGGCCCTCGGGGTGAGCAGCGAGGTGGGACTGATGTTTGCCTGGCCCGCGCTTTCCTCTCGCTTTCGGTCGCAAGACCTATTGAGCGTAGGGCTTTTTCTCGTCGCCAGCCGCTGGTTGCTCTACTCGATCGTGCGCGGTCCGGGGGCCATTCTTTCCCTTCAGTTGCTCCACGGGATTACCTTCGCCTGTTTCTACCTGTCCTCCATGGCACTGCTGGAGGAAGTGGTGCCTCCTGTCCTGAGGGCCAGTGGCCAGGGAGTCTATTCGGCGGTGACTTTCGGCCTGGGAAACCTCCTGGGTGGCCCGCTCAGTGGGATACTCTTCGATCGTTTGGGAATGGTTGTCCTCTTCCGAGTCGCCTCGCTCCTGGCCCTCATGGCCCTGATCCTTCATGAATGGTCGAGTCGGGTCAGGCCTTGCAAGCCTTGAAGGCAGCGAGCGGCCAGGAAAAAACTATCTGGGAACCGTCCCGACGAATCTGAAAGGCCTGCTTTACCGCCGCAGGGGCCTGTTCGAATCGTTCCAGGAGATCTGATACCAGCCGGGGAGGACAGCCGGAGGTCCGCACCCAGTCACCGAAGCGAAGGTTGGTACGGTGCTGGGTGGAGAACCCAACCAGGTGGAATCCTGCCTCCTCGATCAGCTCCTTCCAGCGGGAGGGAGGGAGGTTTTCTCGGTGCGAAGGATCGCGCAGGCGTTCCGTGGTGTTTTGCCAGAGGGCCACTTCCGGATCTTCCGGGACGGAGGTATCGATCAGGAGGAGGGAGCCCATGGTGGCCAAAACCCGGAAGGACTCCGAGAGGAAGCGGAGAGGAGAGTAGAAATGATGGGCAGAGAGGCGGCATGCCACCAGATGGAAACGACCCTCGGGAAAGGGAAGGGACTCGGCATCGGCGCCCAGGAAACGGATATTGGCGATTCCCCTTTCCCGCGCCAGACGCGACGCTTCCTTTAGCATGGCGGGGGTAAGATCCACGGCCACCACCTCCCGCGCCAGGGGAGCCAGGGCGAAGCTAGAGAAACCACAGCCGCAGGCTACATCCAGGACCAGCTCCGTTTCCTCATCTCGCGCCCACTGGGCCATCAACTCGAGCGAATCGCCGCGGGCATGGGATTGGCTTCGGGCGTAGAGATGGGCCTGACGCGAATATTGTTGCCGTACCAGTTCCTTGAAGCCGTCACTCACTGGGATCCCTCTAGGGTGGGAAGCAACACGGTGAAGGTACTCCCTTTCCCTTCCTCGCTCTCCACTTCTATCTGGCCGCAGTAGGAGTTCACGATCTTCCTCACGATGGTCAGTCCCAGGCCAGTGCCGGTTATGTGGCGGGTGGAATCGCTCTTTACCCGGTAGAACTCCTCGAAGATGTGGGGTAGTGCCTCGGCCGGGATTCCGATCCCGGTATCCCTCACCTCGATGCGGACGAACCCGTCCTGCCTGCGGGCCACGAGATGAACCTTGCCCCCCGGTAGGTTATACTTGATGGCGTTGTTGAGGAGGTTGGTCAGCAGGCGCTCCATCTCCCTTCGGTCGGCTATGAGCTGAGGCAGATCAGCGGCCACGGAAGCCTCCATTTCCACTCCCTTCTCCGCAGCCATCCCCTGAAGGAAATCGATGGTGTCTCGGATCACCGGGCCCAGAGAGAGGGGCTCGCGCCGGGAGGTGACGGGGGAGGAATCCAGGCTGGAGATGTCCAGGAGATCCTTGATCAGTGCCAGCAAGGAATAGGTGCGCTCCCGACATCTCTCCAGCATCCTCCGTTCCTGCTCCAGGTTCTCCCCCAGGTTAGCCAGGACATATTCCACATAGCCGGATATGGCCGCCAGGGGGGCTTTCAACTCGTGGGCCACCATGGTTACGAAGTCCGACTTGATGCGCTCGAGTTCTTTGAGCTTGGTGATGTCTCGAAGTACCGCTACCGCGCCGATGGCCCCCTCCGCTGTGGTGACCGCTGCTACATTGACCATGAGGGTGGTCGGAGGTTCTCCGGGAAGGACGATCTCCTCCGAGACAAAGGATTGGACGGCCCGGTCTTCTTGGAGCACGCTGAGCAAGAGCTGGCCCAGGCGAGGATGGGGGATGGCTTCGGGGAGGGGAGTCCCTATCTGGGGTGCGACCTGGACTTTGAGCAGCGAAAGGGCAGCCGGATTGAACAGGACCAGCTGCCCTTTCTGGTTGGCCACCAGGACCCCGTCGGTCATGCACTGGATGATGGTTCGAGTCTGGCTTCGTTCCTGGGCTACCTCCAGCAGGCTCCTTTCCCTTTCCTGCCGGAGCTGAGCAGCCTCCAGGGCCAGCCTTCGCTTTTCCAAGCCTCGGTCCACGACCCGACGCAGGGCGTCGGGGGTGAAGGGCTTGGGAATGTAGTCGTAGGCCCCTTTGCGGATTGCCTCCACCGCGGTCTCGATGGTGGCGTACCCGGTAATGATGATGGTCACTGTCTCGGGGTCGAGCTGTTGGATTTCCTCCAAAAGCTCCAGCCCGCTGGGGCCGGGCATCTTCAGGTCCAGCAGCACCAAGTCGTAACGCTGGGATCTGATCAGGGCCTGGCCCTGGAATCCATCCTCGGCCCCGTCGGCTTGGTGCCCGGCCTTGGTCAGGATCTCCTGACATGCCACTCGGATAGAGCGTTCATCGTCGACTACCAGGATCCTCATCAGTTCATAGGTAGATCAGGTGAACCGAGCAGGAGATGCAGGGATCGTAGGCCCGGGCGATCATCTCCAGCTTGAAGGCCAGGGAATCGACAGGATCGGCGGCGAATCGCCCGGCTGCTGCCCGGAAGTCCTTTTCTGCATTGGCTAGGTTCTGGGCGGTGGGGGTGATTACATCCGCCTCCAGGATCCGCCCCTGGTCGTCGTACAGGTAACGATGGTAGAGCGTTCCCCGCGGCACCTCGACAGCGCCTACTCCCTCTCCCGCGCGGGGTTTGATGGGGGGAAGGGGCTCCTCGCGCATTCCCTCTCGCAGGAGCTCGGCGATGATTTGGCGGGATCGCTCCAGGGAAAAGACGAGCTCCACCATCTGGGCCAGGTTGTTGTCGAAGATGTTGTCCGAGGGAAGCTGAAGGCGCAACCTCTTCTGTGCTTCCACGGCCAGGCCAGACAGCTTCTCTTGGTTGAGGATGAGGCGGGCTAAGGCCCCGGTCATGTAGGGCTTGCCGGAAAAGAGGCTGTGCTTGGCATGGGAGTGGGGAACGGTAGTTTCGTTGGTGAGCTTTCGGTATTGGCGGATATCCAGGCGTTGGCCGTTGGAGACGATTACCTCCTCCCCGAAATAGCCATAGATTCCGCCTCGAGAATCCAGAGCCGCGTAAAGGGTGGGAGACTTGGCATAGTCGGGGTTATCCAGGGAGGCCAGCAGATCCACCGCCTTCATGGAGTCGTCCAGCGCCTTCTTCAGGGGATCCTGTAACGAGGCTAGGGCCTCGGCCGAGGGGAGCCTCCCGAATCCTCCCACCACCGCATTGCAGGGGTGGATAGCCCGACCTCCCAAGACCTCGCGCAGGGTATTTCCGATCTTTTTCAATCCCAATCCCATCACCACGGCCTCCCGATGTTCGGCGGCCATGTGGATGGCGCTGGGATAGCCGAGCAGATCCGGCAGGACCAGACAGAAAACATGGAGGGCGTGGCTCTCTATCATCTCCGCCTGCATCATCAGATCGCGAAGCTTCTGTGTCTGGGGAGATACCTTGACCCCGAAGGCGTCCTCGGTGGCCTGGAGGGAGGCGATGGTGTGCCCGAAACTGCAAATGGCGCATATCCGGCAGGTGAGGGATGCGATCTCGTCGTAAGGCCTGCCCCTCATCAGGGGTTCGAAAAAGCGAGCACCCTCGAAGATGTTGAACTTGACCTCCTTGACTTCGCCATTCTGGATGGCCACGGTGATACCACCATGGCCCTCTACGCGACAGACTTCCTCTACTGAGATCGTTTTGCTCATTGCTCACTCCTTGCCCACTATGGATTGGATGGCCTCAGCGGGAGCGGCGAAGGCGCGTAGCCTCTTTCTTATGTCCTCCACGGTGTATCCCTTTTCCCGGAAGAGGTTCACCTCCGAGGCCACATTGGCTTCTTCTACCGGACCCCGGCAGCCCTGACAGGGAATGGCATGGCTGGGACAAAGGGCATCGCAGCCGGCCACGGTGATGGGACCCAGGCAAAGCTGGTTCCGGTGCTGGAGGAGGCAGATGTTCTCCTTTCGCTTGCACTCCATGCACACCGCGTAGGTCGGCAGGAGGGGCAGGTCCCCGTGCAACAGGGAAGCTACCCCTTGCAGGAACTGCCTCTTTTCCATGGGACAGCCGGGGATGCTGTAATCTACCTTGACAAAGCTGGACAAGGGCTGGGCAGGGATACTGTCGAATGCTTTGCCCACCGGGCCATAGACCTTTTGCTTGAGTTCCTCCCGCGGGATCTCGTTGGCCAGGGCCGGGACCCCTCCCCAAACGGCGCAGGTCCCGATGGCTACCAGGAGGGAGGCCCGTTGGCGGATCTTCTTGAGGTAATCTCGGTCATGGGAGTTGACGACCGAACCCTCCACGAAGGCGATGTCCAGGGGGGATTTCTCGTCGTTTCCGCTCATGGCCATAGGGAAGTCGATGATCTGGATCGCTTCCGCCACCTCCAGCAGCTCATCCTCCAGGTTAAGGATGGCCAGTTGATCTCCGGCGCAGCCGGTCAATCCGTATATTCCGACCTTGGGTTTGCTCATTATTTGACACTCCGTTTCGTTCTTGGCGTTCTCGATTTCAGATTATCTCGGGCATGTTGATGGCATCCCAGTAGGTGTAGATGGGACCGTGGATACAGGTGTATTTGTAGCCCACGCTGCAGTGGCCGCATTTGCCTACCCCGCACTTCATCCTCCGTTCCAGGGACATCAAGATGCGGTCCTTGGAGAATCCCCTCTCCAGCAGCTTCTCCAGGACATACTTGAACACCACCGGGGGACCGCATACGGCCGCGTAGGTGTGGGCAGCATCGATGGTGGCGTGGTCGAAGAGGGAGGGAAGGAGGCCCACATGTTGCTTCCAGGTACCGGTGTCGTCCCGGTCTACGGTGAGCAGGCAGCTCAGATCGTGGCGGTTAGTGAGGGAGACCAACTCCTCGCGGAACAGCATCTCTGCCGGGGATTTGGCCCCGTACATGAGGATTATGTCCTGGAATCGGGAGCGGTGGTCCAGGGCATACCAGAGCAGGGATCGCAAGGGAGCCATTCCCAGACCGCCAGCTACTATCAGCAGGTGGTTGCCCTCCATCTCCTCCACGGGGAAACCGTTGCCGTACGGCCCCCGGATTCCGACCAGGTCGTTGTGCTGGAGGCGGTAGAGGGCGTCGGTGACGCGCCCCACCCGGCGGACGCATAGCTCGATGATGCCGGGACGGGTGGGGGAGGAGGAGATGGAGATGGGGGCCTCCCCCGTCCCCAGCACGGAGAGCATTACGAATTGACCCGGTCGGTGGGTAAATCCCTTGGCCAGCTCCTCCTCCAGGAAGCGAAACTGGAAGAGATAGTTGTCCTTGACCATGGGATGGATCCGCACGATCCGGGCTAGATGAGGCTGGTATGGGTTTTTCTCCTTAGCGTACAGCGCCATGCTCAACTGGGTAGTTTCCACTTTCTTCACCCCTTATCTTTTCGATAACCTTCACGATATCGATCTGGGCCGGGCAGGCGACGATGCAGCGGCCGCATCCCACACAACTGGGACGCCCGTACTCGGCCACGAACCCCCGCTGTTTATGGTAGTAGCGGAACTTCACCCGGTCGGAACGGTGCTCTCGGAAGTTCTCTCCGCCTGCCACCAGGGCGTGCTCCCGGCGCAGGCATGAATCCCACATCCGCTTTCGCTGCCCCGATAGCAGGTCCAGGTTTAGCTCGTCAAAGACATCGTAACAGTAACAGGTGGGACACACCATGGAGCAACTGCCACAGCTCAGGCACTTCTCGCCCAGCTCCTGCCAGGTGGAGCTTCCGTACTCCATCTCCATGATCCCGGCGAAGTCCCGGAGTTCCACTTCCAGCTTGAAGGCCTTTCTCCTCTCGTTGGATCGGCGCTTGTACTCGAGGATATCGGAGCGGGTCACCTCCTGGAAGAGGGGACCGGCAGCCAAAACGAGGTCGTCCCCCAGGCTCGTCCCTACCAGGGCGAGATAGGAATCGCCCAGGTCGGAGAGGAAGAGATCGAAGCCGTCGGATACGGAGTCAGCTCGCATGGAGTGACAGAAACAATGCTCGTCGGGGGTGCAGTCTATGCCTATGATCCCCACCTGGCGCCGGCGGGTGAAGTAGTAGTTGTCGACGTACTTGCCGGCGAATACCAGATCCAGGATCTTCAGGGAGTAAATGTCGCAGGAGTGGACCCCGAAGAGGATAATTCGCCTCTCCCCATCCTCGATGATGGGCTCGTAGCCTCGCTCCTGGGAGAAGCGAAACATGGTGTCCACCGGCCTGAGGAAGTACTTCTTGGGGGGGAGGATGGTGCGGTTGTAGTCCAGGGCCACCTCGGACCAGGTTGGGACCTTTCCGAAGGCGAACTGACCGTCCCCCCTCTTGAGGGGGGCGTGGACCTCCCCGAACTTGTGCAGGATGAAGGTGAAGAAATCCATCTTTTCCTTGGGAAGTTTGAGATATTTCATGTCCTCGATTCACCTCGTAGGGTAGATTGGCCGCCACGATACCGACCTGGTTGCATACTTCAGCGTTTCATTCTTTCTTCAGCCTTCTCTTGATCTCCTCCAAGAGGCGCTCCGGCCTTACCGGCTTGTCCAGGAACACATCCACCGGCAACCAGACCTCGTCAGGGGCGAAGTGGAAGGCCTTCTCCTCCTGATGGATGGCGGTGAGAAGGATCAGGGGGATGGACTTGGTGTCCTCGTCCCCGCGCAGTTGCCGGGCGGTGTAGAATCCCTCGGTCCGATCGGTCATCATCACATCCAGGACGATCAGATCGGGCTTTTCCACCTTGGCCTTCTGGAAGCCTTGCTTTCCGTCGTAGGCGGAGATCACCTCGTAGCCGTTCTTCTCGAGAAAGGCGGTGTGAATATCCACAAAGTCGGGGTCGTCGTCGATGAGCAGGATCTTGGCCATTTCTCCGCTTCTCCTTTCCGTTAGAGGGGTATCAGCCGTTCCCTCGTCTTCAAGAAACGATTCCATTCCCTTCGGCCTGGAAATTGCCGATCGGTATGCGCACCGTGAACTTCGAACCCTTGCCCACTTCGCTCTGGACATCTATAGTGCCGCGATGGGTCTTGACGATGCCATAGGTGATGGCCAGACCCAGGCCAGTACCCTTTCCCATCTCTTTGGTGGTGAAGAAGGGGGTGAACAGCTTGGGGAGATCGTTCTCCGCTATCCCGCAGCCGGTATCGGCCACGGATACTTCGACCATTTCTGTCTCGGGGATGCTACGCGTTCGAATCCTCAGCTCCCCCCCCTCCGGCATGGCCTCGATGGCGTTATTGATTATGTTCTCCAGGGCTTGAGTGAGCTGGTGAGGGTCCACATAGGCCAAGGGGAGGGAGGGATCGAGATCGGTCTTTACCTGGATGCCGGAGAGTTTTCCTTCCTTTTCCACGCAGTCAAGCAAGTCCTCGATGATCTTGTTGAGGGAGTAGTGAACGAAGTTGGGCCGGCTCTGGCGGGCAAAATCGAGCAATCCTCCCACTATCTCCTTGCACCGATCGGCCTCTTGGGCGATGGTCCGGACCCGTTCCAGATGAGGATCGTCCTTCCTCAACTCCTCCAGGAGGAGATGGGCGTGAAGGAGGATGCCACCCAGGGGGTTGTTGACCTGATGAGCCACCCCGGCGGCGAGCTGACCGATGGAGGCCAGCCTCTCGGACTGGACCAGCTTCTCCTGGCTCCTCTCCAGCTCCTGGTAAGACTTGGCTAAGCGCTCGTAGATCTGCTGGAGCTGATCGATGAGGTAGGGCAGGCACATCTCGGCCTCGGCCAGTCCCTGGAAGACGGCGATGGCCTTCTCCCGACAGGAGCTATAGCCACAGGCCCCGCAATTGAGTTCATCCTCCCGGCTGAACTTGTTTATCTGCCGGAAGATGGCCTGGATCTCCTCTTCCGTGGGTAGGGGCAGAGGGATGCTCTTGTCGGTGAAGGTGCGCCGCACATCTATGTGGGCAAATCTCCTTATTTCCTCCCAGCGTTCATCCTCGGTCTGATCGGCGCAGGCCTCCCGCACATACTGGGCCACCTTTTCCTTGCGAGCAAAGAAGCTCAGCTCGTTCTCCAGGCGAGGACCGTTCACGCACCCCTCGCAGAAGAGGGCATCGATGAAGCGTGCCTGCAACCTACCCTGCGCCATCTCGTGGAGCACTTCCAGGACCCGATCCTTCCCCTCCACCACCAGGATCTCGTTATCGGTGACATCGGCCTGGAGGGCAGCCGTCTTGAGAAGCCCCCCCGATACGGGAAAGATGCGGGCCACGCCGGGTCGGGGACCGTCGAAGCATCCCTCCTCCTGCTCCTCGATGCGGATCCCGCTGGCATCGAGCATCTCCTTCAGGCCGCGGAAGGTGAGGGCGGCATCCACAAGCCCCGACAATCCGGGCTCGTGGATCTCCACCTTCTTGGCAATGCAAGGCCCGATGAAGACCACCTTGGCCTCGGGACGGTAGGCATGCTTGATTGCCCTCCCCAGGGCTATGATGGGCGAGACCACCGGTGCCAAGTAGGGAATGAGTTGAGGTAGGTACCTCTCCACATAGGCCACCAGGGCCGGACAAGGGGTGGCTATGAAGCCATCCATCTCCTTTTCCCGGAAGATCCTGTTGTATTCCCGGCTGATCAGCTCGGCGCCAAAGGCCACCTCCATTACCTCGGAGAAGCCCAGCCTGCGGGTGGCGGTGACGATTTGGAGGGGTCTCACCCCTTGAAAGGCTGCAGGGAAAGAGGGGGCGAGGCAGGCAATCACCGGCTGCTCGCCTGCCAGAAGCTCCCGCACTTCTTCCACCGAGGACTGGACCTGCTTGGCGTTTTGGGAGCAGACCCGTACGCAGCTCCCGCAGGCTATGCACCTATCCTCCAGGACGGTGGCCTGCCCTTCCACTACCTTGATGGCCTTGGCGGGGCAGTTGCGAACACAGCTGTAGCACCTCCGGCATTTGCCGGCGATGGTGCTCACTACGCCCATGGCCTCTCCTTCCAGCGGGCGGGGGGTGAGGGGGTCATCGAGGATTTGCTCTCTCCTTCGCGGCTGGGCCGGAGATCGGGACGCCGGTATGATTTGCCGCGGCCGTCTTTCATCTCCTTGGCTCCGCCTATTGCCGAAAGGATGCGTCGGGGGGATCGGGAGAGGATCTTCGGGAAAGGCTGGTGGGAAAGCAGGGGGGCTGGCAGGAAAGGATTCTCGGCCCCTTTTTCGCCCCCCTCCACCTTCTCGGTCCAGTTGGGAAGGTCCTGTTGTCCTGAAGAGAAATCGCGTTCTCCAATCGTGCTGACCCTCGGTCCTCGAGCCCGAACAGATGGATCTCATCGGCTCCCGAGCCCACGCTCTTTTACCTCCAATGCCCATTCCTGTCAAGCGATTTCGCTTCCTTGTGGGGGGAAGAAGGACCCGACGGAACCGCTTTTCCCTTGACAAGAGGTGTCTCCATAAGGTACTCAGCGGGGTGAATTCTCCCCGCGGAGGTCTTCCCCCAGGGAAGGCAAGGGGTATCTTTCCATGCCAGAGGAGAGGAGAGGATGAGGAAAGTCATCAAGCATGCCCCTTTCCCCGATCAGGAGGTGTTGGATCGGTTTCGGGGTTTCCTCCGGCTTTTCAGTCCTACCTGCGTGATCGCCGACTCCATGGAGCGATCGGGGGTGATGAGGAGCGACATCAAGCCGGTGGATCCTTCCAACTGTCGTATCTGTGGGCCGGCCCTGACGGTTAGACTCTTCCCCGGAGATCTGGTGGATTGTCTGGATGCCCTGGAGGTGGCGCGGCCCGGCGATCTGATCGTGGTCGATGCCCGGGGAGAGACGGAGACCTCGATCTGGGGCGGACTGATGGCTGGCCTCTGCCGGCAGAAGGGGGTGGTGGGGGCGGTGATCGACGGGGCCTGTCGAGATATCGATGAGGTCAAATATCACCGCTTTCCCCTCTTTTCCCGCGCCATTGTCCCCCGTTCCACCCACACCCCTTATTCCAAGCGTATGGAGCCGATCGAGATCAATGTCCCCATCGAGTGCGGCGGGGTCATCGTTTACCCGGGGGATATCGTGGTGGCTGACGAGGTGGGGGTGGTGGTGGTACCCTTAGCCGAGGCGGCGTCGGTGGCGGAAAGGGCTCGGGATCTGTTCGAGAAGGAAGAGCTTACCCGGCGGCGTATCGCCGAAGGAAAGACACTGGATCAGATCCTGGAGGAATTCGGGAGGCTGTGAAGGGCGGCTTTCTTCCCCAAATCCTTCCCCTCTCCTGGCGGCCCGATGGTGGGGCCGACCGGGCCCCTTCCTCTTGCCCTTTTGCCTTGTCTATGCCGTCCCCAGAGTTTCCTTGACCCCTCCCCTTGTCCGCTCTATAGTTAGCTTGGACTTTCGTTTTCGACATTCCGATCCTATTCCCTATCTCTGCTGTAGTTTCTGCCGCAAGGTCGCAGGAGGCGAGGTCTTGGTCGTGGAGCTGGGAGAGGCGGAGATACGGTACTGGCTGCAGGAAGAGGACGATCTGCTCTTGCAGGGGCTGTATGAGAGGGCCGACTCGATGCGAAAGGCGCGGGTGGGCGAGGCAGTCCATCTCCGCGGCCTGATCGAGATATCGAACTATTGCGTTCGCCAGTGCCTGTACTGTGGCCTGAGGGCCGCAAATCGCTCCTTGCCCCGGTACCGCATGACCGAGGCCGAGATCATGGAATGCGTGCGGCAGGCCGTAGAGTTAGGCTACGGCACCGTGGTCCTTCAGGCGGGAGAGGACTACGGGATCAGGGGCGATTGGCTCTCCGCTATCATCGGCCGGATCAAGCTCGAGACGGGGCTGGCGGTAACCCTGAGCCTGGGCGAACGTGGCGAGGAGGATCTGCGCTCCTGGCGGGAGGCAGGCGCCGATCGGTATCTCCTCAAGTTCGAGACCTCTGATCTAGACCTCTATCGGCGAGTCCATCCCCGGAGGGGAAAGGAACCCTCGAACCGGATCGCGATGCTGCAGAGGCTGCGGGATTTGGGATACGAGGTGGGAAGCGGGGTCATGGTAGGCATCCCCGGGCAGACCTACCGGAGCTTGGCCCACGATATCCATCTCTTTGGGTCATTGGATCTGGACATGATCGGGGTGGGGCCGTATCTGCCTCACCCTGCCACCCCTTTGGGAAGGGAAGGGGGAAGGTGGGCAGCTCCAGAGGATCAGCAGGTGCCCAATACGGAGCGGATGTCCTACAAGGTTATAGCCCTTTCCCGTTTGGTTTGCCCCGACGCCAACATCCCCAGTACTTCCGCTCTGGCCACCCTCAATCCCCGGGAGGGGCGTGCGCTGGGCTTGCAGAGGGGTGCCAATGTAATCATGCCCAATCTGACCCCGCCCCTTTATCGGCGAAGCTATCAGATCTATCCGGGAAAGGGAGATGGCTGGGAAGATGTGGTGACCTTCGATACCGAGATTAAGGAACTGATCCTGTCTCTGGGCCGGATGGTGGGGACCGGGAGGGGAGACTCGCCGGGAAGGGCTCGACGACAGTCCGGTCTGGGCGCGGCCGGAGGAAAGAAAGCAAGAAAGGGAGAAAGGAATGGGGGCATTGCCATCTCCTGCCTTGAGTGAGGGGGCAGTCGATTTCATCGATGATGAGCGCCTGCAGGGACTGCTCATGTCTGCTCGTCCCGATCCGATCGGGATCCGCGAGATCATCGCCAAGAGCTTGGCCAAACAGGCCCTGACCGTGGAGGAGACGGCCGATTTGCTGGCCATCGAAGATCGCGATCTGATCGAGGAGACCTTCGCCGCGGCCCGCCGGCTCAAGCGTGAGGTTTACGGTAACCGGATCGTCCTTTTCGCCCCCCTCTATATCGGAAACCGTTGCCTCAATGACTGCGCCTACTGTGGATTCCGTCGCTCCAACCCGGACGCGGTTCGGCGAACCCTGTCGGATGAGGAGATCCAAAGGCAGGTGGAGGCCCTCGAAAACAAGGGTCATAAACGGCTCATCCTGGTTTTCGGCGAGCACCCCGATTACGATGCCTCCTTCATTGCCCACTGCGCCCGTCTAGTTTACCGGACCAAGGTAGGGCGAGGTGAGATCCGACGGGTGAACATCAACGCGGCTCCACTCGACCATGAGGGCTATCGCGTGGTGAAAGAGGCAGGGATCGGCACCTACCAGATATTTCAGGAGACCTACCACCACCCCACCTACCGCCGGCTCCATCCCCCCACCACCCGCAAAGGCGACTATCTCTACCGCCTGGATGCCCTGAGTCGGGCGCTGGAGGCTGGGTGCGACGATGTGGGTATCGGGGCCCTCTTCGGGCTCTATGACTGGCGGTTCGAGGTGCTGGGCCTGGTTTCCCATGCCTTGCACCTGCAGGAAAGATTCGGCGTCGGTCCTCATACCATAAGTTTCCCGCGGCTTCAGCCGGCCTGCGGGGTAAGATTCGACTGGCCCCATCTGGTGAACGACTTCGACTTCATGCGTCTGGTGGCGGTTCTAAGACTGGCAGTGCCCTATACCGGGTTGATCCTAACCGCTCGGGAACGGCCTGCCTTGCGCCGGGAGGTGATGGCCTTCGGCGTCTCCCAGATCGATGCCGGGAGCCGGATCGAGATCGGGGGCTACACCGAAGTGGGCGACACCCAGATCATGGAGAGGGAACAGTTCGCCCTGGGAGATCTCCGGAGCCTGGACGAGGTCATTAGGGAACTGATGGAGGACGGCTACATCCCGAGCTTTTGTACCTCTTGTTACCGGTTGGGACGGACCGGGCAGCGCTTCATGGAATTTTCCATTCCCGGATTCATCAAGAACTTCTGCACTCCCAACGCCCTTACCACGCTCCTGGAGTATCTGGTGGATTATGCCTCTCCCCAGACCCGGGCAGTGGGAGAGAGGCTGGTGGCAGCAGAGGTAAAAAGGCTCGAGGAAGGGCCAGTCAAGGCGGCCCTGCTCCGGAACCTGCAGGCGATCCGGGAAACAGACCAGAGGGATCTTTACTTTTGATCGCCTCCTCCCCCATTTCCCTTCTTTGGGGGGGGCAAATCATGAAAGCGACGCCCAAGGGCAATCGGCTTCACATCGGCCTTTTCGGCCGCCGCAATGTGGGCAAGTCCTCCCTTCTGAACGCTCTCACTCGGCAGCAGGCTTCCATCGTCTCCGAGGTGGCAGGGACCACTACCGATCCGGTGGAGAAGCCAATGGAGTTGCTTCCCATCGGGCCAGTGCTGTTCATAGATACCGCGGGGATCGACGATCTGGGCGCCTTGGGGGGAATCAGGGTGCAACGGACCAGACAGGTTTTCGATCGCTCGGATCTGGGGATAGTGGTGGTGGAAGCAGGCGAGTGGAGCGAGTTTGAGGAAGGTATCCTGGCCGAGCTCCTATCCCGCCGGGTCCCTCCCCTCGTGGTCTTCAACAAGGTAGACCTTCGACCTCCCCCTCCGGAGGCGCTGGAAGATCTCCGGTCCCGGGGTATACCTTGGGTGGAAACGGTAGCCAATCGGTCCCTGGGTATCCTGGAACTGCGGGAGGCGATCATCCGATTTTTGCCCGACGAATACCTCAACGCCCCTTCCTTGCTGGGAGATCTGATCGCCGCGGGCCAGGTCGTGATCCTGGTGGTTCCCATCGATCTGGAGGCGCCCAAGGGTCGCCTGATCCTGCCCCAGGTCCAGGCCATCCGCGATCTCCTGGATCATGATGCCCTGTGCGTGGTGGTAAAGGAACGGGATCTGCCGGCGGCTTTGGATCGGCTGCGAACCCCTCCAGCCCTGGTGGTCACCGATTCGCAGGCCTTCGCTGAGGTGGCAGCTGCGACTCCACCGGATGTGCTCCTCACCTCCTTCTCCATCCTCTTTGCCCGCTACAAGGGCGATCTTCCCGAGCTGGTACGGGGGGCGCTGGCCTTAGAGGAGTTGGTCCCCGGGGATCGCATCCTGATCGCCGAGGCCTGCACCCACCATCCTATCGGAGACGATATTGGAAGGGTGAAGATTCCGCGGTGGCTGAGCCAGTATGTGGGTGGGGGGCTGGAATGCGATCAGGTAAGCGGGCACGACTTCCCGGGGGACCTCCGCCCTTATCGGCTGGTCATCCACTGCGGGGCATGCATGTTGAATCGGCGGGAGATGTTGTCCCGTATCCTTCGTTGCCAGAGGGCCAATGTCCCCATCACCAATTATGGCCTGACCATAGCCTATAGCCTGGGCATCTTCGAACGGGCCCTCTCTCCCTTTCCGGAGGCGTTGGCGGTTTATCGCCAATTCGCTGGGTCGGGGAAGGCCGGTCGTGGAATCGAGGTCCAGGGGGAAGAGAGAGGTGGTCCGGGCATCCGATGAGGAGGGAAGGGAGGAAGGCACAGATGAGAAGCAAAGGCGGAAGAGGGGAGCGGGAAGGAGACCGGGTCAGGTCGGCGGAGGGTAAGGAGAAGGGGGATTTTAGGCTGGTGGAGGTTCACCGGGCAGCGAACGACGAGGAGGCCCTGGTGATCAAGGGCCTGCTGGAGAGTCAGGGCATTCACTGCCTTCTGCGTTCCCGGGTGGTGCACGCCGTTCATCCCTTCAGCATGGATGGGCTGGGGGAGGTGAAGATCATGGTGGCGGAGGGGGATGAGCTGGAGGCCCGGGCTCTCATCTCCTCCGCCTGGAAGCAAATCCCTCCTCGTCCCCCGGCGAGGGGTGTCCGCTGAGGCCGGCCCGGAGCGGAGCAGGGCTGGCCTTTTCGGGTGAATAATGGAGGTCAAAGGAGGGCATGATGCTACCGTTTGCGGAGGCCCAGAGGATCGTCTTGGATAACACACCGGTAGTGGGGAGGGAGAAGGTTCCACTTCGGCAGGCCCTAGGTCGGGTCTTGGCGGAGGAGATCGTCTCCGGGGTGGATGTTCCTCCTTGGGATAACTCGGCGGTGGACGGTTTTGCGGTCCGGGTGAAGGACTTGAAGGGGGCCTCGCGGCAGAACCCCATCGTTCTCCGGGTGGTGGAAGAGGTGCCGGCGGGGAGGGTCTCGCTTCGCCCCCTGGGGGAAGGGGAGGCGATCCGGATCATGACCGGCGCCGCCATCCCCGCCGGAACGGAGGCGGTAGTCATGGTGGAAGATACGGAGGCCATGGAAGAGGACAAGGTGGGGATCCTCCGCGAGGTGGGGGTGGGGGCCAATATCCGCCGCCGAGGGGAGGATTTGCAGGCGGGAAGCAAAGTGCTCGCTCCCGGCACCGTGCTCGGTGCGGCGGAGATTGGGGTCCTGGCCTCGCTCAACCGTGGATATGTCTTCGTTCACCGTCGCCCTCGGGTCGGGATCCTGGCCACCGGCGACGAGCTGGTGGAGGTGGGGGAAGCGAGGGCCCCGGGCCAGATCGTGAGCAGCAATACCTACACCCTCACCTGCCAGGTGGAGCAGTGCGGGGGCATCCCGTTCGACCTGGGAATCGCCGCGGATCGGGTGGATCATTTGCGGGAGAGACTGAGGGAGGGATTGGATTGCGACCTGCTGATAACCTCGGGGGGTGTTTCCATGGGGGAGTACGACCTGGTCAGGGAGGCACTCCAGGGGATGCCGGGAGAGATGAAGTTCTGGCGGGTAGCGATGCGGCCCGGTATGCCCACCGCCTTCGGCCTCCTGGATGGTAAACCGTTCCTGGGTCTGCCCGGAAACCCTGTATCTTCCATGGTGTGCTTCGAGCTTTTCGCCCGACCGGCCCTGCTCAAGATGGGAGGGCATACCTGCCTGTTTCGCCCCTCTCTGCTGGCTGTGGCCCAGGAGGAAATCCGGATCAAGTCGGGAAGACGACATTTCTTGCGGGTTCGCCTGGAGCGAGTGGGAGAGGAGATCAGGATCAGTCTAACCGGCGATCAGGGATCGGGAATCTTGACTTCCTTGGTCCAGGCCCACGGCCTAGCGGAAATACCGGAGGATACCCCCCTGATCAGGCCGGGAGAAAGGGTAAAGGTTTTGCTCCTGGACAGAGGCTTGACCTTCCTGGGGAGGGAAGATCGGTTGTGAGGATCCATACCTCCTCCCCGGAGAGGGTGAAAGGGCCTCCCCTGAGATGGCACAATCTGGGGCCGGAGGAGGCTCTGAAGGCCCTGCATTCCGGCCCCGATGGCCTTTCCCAAAAGGACGCCGCTCAACGACTGAGGAGTTACGGTCCCAACGAGCTTGGGAAGAAAGGCATAACCCCCTGGCCGCTGCTTTTCCTCCGCCAGTTCGCCAGTCCTCTCATCTACCTCCTTCTCGCTGCCGCTGTCATCGAGCTGGCTATCCTAAAGAAGCCTACCGATGCCGTTGTCATACTGGTGGTGGTCTTTTTGAACGCCCTCATCGGCTTGGTGCAGGAGTTCAAGGCAGAGCGGGCCTTGGAGTCGTTGCGGCGACTGGCTGTCCCTCAGGCCAAGGTGTTGCGGGAAGGCTCGATCGACCGCATTCCCGCCCGCTTTCTGGTACCGGGAGACATCGTGGTGCTGGAAGCGGGGGATCGTATCCCGGCCGATGGCCGGCTTCTGGAGGCTCGCGGTCTCACCGTGGACGAATCCCTTCTGACCGGAGAGTCGGTTCCGGTGGAGAAGTTCACTGCTGCCTTGGAGGGCGAGGCTACGGTGGCGGACCGGGGCAATCTGGTTTATTTGGGATGTCCGGTCCTCAAGGGCAGGGGAAGGGCGGTGGTGATCGCCACCGGTATGGACACCGAGATCGGGAAGGTGGTAGCCCAGGTGCAGGAGGTGGAGCCTCCCCCTACCCCCTTGCAGCGAAATGTCGCCCAATTGGGGCGCTGGGTGGGGATCCTGGTGCTGGGATTCGTCGGCTTGTTGGTGGTGATTGGGCTGGGCAAGGGGTACGGCTGGGAGGATATGTTCATCCTGGGGATTGCAGCGGCAGTCTCCGCCATCCCGGAGGGTCTTCCGGTCATGGTGACCGTGGTCTTGGCCCTGGGCATGAGGCGAATGGCCCAGAGGCATGCCCTGATCAGAAAGCTCCCCGCGGTGGAGACCATGGGAGCGGTGACGGTCATCTGTGCAGACAAGACGGGTACCCTGACGGAGAGCGAGATGACCGTTCGCCTAATCCACTTGCCTGGCCGCTGGATCGAGATAACCGGGGCAGGTTACCGGCCAGAGGGGCAGTTTCGGGAGAACGGAGCTTCCCTGGAGCCGGCGAGGGACGAGTCATTGCTGTGGGCGCTTCGGATCGGGGCCCTGTGCAACGATGCGGTACTGAAGAGGAAAGAAGAGGGATTCCAGGTGGTTGGGGATCCCATGGAGGGGGCTTTACTGGTGGCTGCGCTGAAAGCGGGAGTGGATTTGGAGGAATGGCATAAAAACCATCCCCGTCGAGCCGAGCTTCCCTTCACCAGCGAAAAGGGATACATGGCGAGCCTGAATCTGAATCCGGACGGCAAAGGGATCGCCTATGTGAAAGGAGCGGTGGACAAGGTCTTGGCGATGAGCGGTCGGGTCCGCGAGGGGGGAGTGGTGGAGGAGATGTCGGAGGAGAAGAGGTCCGCCCTCGAGGAAGCGAATCTGGAGATGGCCGCGAGGGGTCTGCGGGTGATCGCTTTGGGCTACCGGGAATGTCCGGCTTCCCCGGAAGAGCTTTGCCTGGAGCGGCTCCATGGATCCTTGACCTTCGTCGCCTTGGTGGGCGTCAACGATCCCCCCCGTCCGGAGGCGAAGGAGGCGGTAGCGGCATGCCAGCGGGCAGGCATAAAGGTGGTGATGATAACAGGGGACCAGAAACCCACCGCGGTGGCCATTGCGAGAGAGCTGGGATTTCCACCGGGAGAGTCGGTCAACGGGCTGGAACTGGACGGGATGGATGATCAGGAGCTACGCGCCCGAATCGAAAGGATTTCGGTTTTTGCCCGAGTGGAGCCCCTTCACAAGCTACGGATCGTCGAGGCCTTGAAATCCAAGGGGCACATCGTGGCCATGACCGGGGATGGGGTGAACGATGGCCCGGCCCTGAGGAGTGCCGATATCGGGATCGCTATGGGGATCCAGGGCACCGATGTGGCGCGGGAGGCGTCGGACATGGTCCTGTTGGACGACAACTTCGCTTCCATCGTGGCTGCGGTGGAAGAGGGAAGGGTGATCTTCCGCAACATTCGTCGTACCGTCTTTTTCCTCTTGAGCACCAATGCCGGAGAGCTTCTCACTTGGGTGGCGACCCTGCTGACCGGCATTCCCCTCCCGGTCGTAGCTGTCCAGATCCTGTGGATCAACCTGGTTACCGACGGTGTGTGCACCATACCCCTGGGCCTCGAACCCCGCCATGGCCATGTCTTGCAGGAGTTCCCGCGATCGTCCCGAGGGGGAATCCTGGATCGAGCCCTGCTGTTTCGCATCGCCCTGATAGCTTTATTCATGGCTGGCGGTACTATCCTGGTTTTTTGGTGGGAGCTTTCGAGGGATGGTCTGGAACGGGCTCGGACGGTCGCCTTTTGCCTCCTGGTGACCTTTCAGTGGTTCAATGCCCTCAATGCCCGGTCCGAGGAGAGGTCGCTTTTCCAGTTAGGATGGCTGGGAAATCGCTGGTTGTTGGGTGGAATAGCGGTCGCCATCCTCCTTCAGGCGGCGGTGGTGTATATGCCGGTCCTGTCCCGCCTTTTCTACACGGTGCCCTTGGGACTGGGAGATTGGGGGGTAGTGGCTCTGGTAGGAGGGAGTGTCCTCGCCGCGGAAGAGATCCGCAAGACGATCCTGCACCGGTGAGGTGGGGCCGGAGGTACCCACTGGACCAGGGCGAGGGGATGATATGATCGCTTGCTTCACCGGGAAAGGGAGGGCGTAACCTCCGGCGGAAGGGTAGGTAACGGCTATCGCAGAAAGGAGACGCACATGGATCGGAGGTCTTTCCTGCAGACAGCGAGCGGATTGGCACTAGTCTTGGCTAGCGGGGGGTTTTCCCGGTACTTGGGCCTATCTGCCGAGGCCTTAGCGAGGGAGGGGAGCGATGGCGAGGAGAGGGGAAGGATGGGGGTCATCCGCTTGCACCATATCGGGGTAGCAGTGGAGAGCGTGGAGGCGGCGGCCCAGACCTATCGCGATCTTTTCGGCTGTCGGCTGAGCGAAATCAAGGTGCGAGGGGAGCTGAAGGCGGTCTTCGCCTATGTGGGGGAGGCAGAGATCGAGCTGCTCGAGGATCACCGCCCCGACAGCGCAATCGGAGGGTTTTTGCACAGGCAGGGGGAAGGAGTTCATCACCTCTGCTTCGAGGTGGAGGATATCGAGAAGGCGCTCCAGGAAGCAAAGATGCGGGGCCTGGCCTCGGGAGAGGAGAAGCCCCGGATGGGCCTCCATGGTGTCCTTATCGCCTTCCTCAAGCCGGAGACGACGAGAGGAGTTCGGATCGAGCTCTGTCAGAAGGCCTAGAGGAGCAAAAGGAAGGGAGGGGGAAGGGCGAGGGTCAGGAGGGAACCTTGCCCGCTTTGCCCTCCTGGCTGGTAGGGGAGAGGGGGAATCCTCCTGGCGAGGCGGAGGCCCGGTGGAGGTTACGGGCACAAACCACCCCGATGCCGGCCTTCAGCAGCGCCTGCGCCGTCCGGTTGACGGCGTCGTGCTTATCCAGATAGTTCAATTGCAGTGCCTCCATCAGCCCCTGCTTTACGATCTCCTCCTTGGAAAGAAAGTAGTCCAGGATATCCGAAGGGTGCTCCCGTTGGGCCTCTACCTCCGGCTCTCCCCCCTCGTGCTTGGCGGCGATGTTGGGGACCTCCCGGGCGATCTCCACCAACTGGGCCCTTCGGTTGTAGGGCTGGATGACGATGGACTTGTAGGTCTCGGTTATATGGTGTTCGAATCGGACCTTGTCCTCCAGATCGAGGGCTCGACGGAGGTAGGCAGCCTGGCGAATGGTATCGTTTTCCACCGAGTTGGAAAGGTTGAGCCCGACCAGCGGGGTGCTCCCATCTTCGCGGGAGAAGAGGCGGGCGATAATAAAGGTGGAGAGGATGGAGAAGGGGTTGTCGATTCCCATATAGACGGAGATCTTGAACTCGTTATCCACCCCCAGCCGGTGGAGGAAATGGCCCAGCAGGATGGTTCCCAGGTTGATGTTCAGCACCTGACGCACGCCGTAGTTGGTGTAGTAGTATAGGAACTCCTCCAACCATTGGAGCGGGTGGTCGTTGGGTTGACCGATCCCCCCGAAGTAGCCGGTGATGGTGGAGGGACCTCCCAGGTGGATATTGGATCCGTCCGTTCCCCTCGTATCCAGGGTCTCCACCCAACTGGCTCCTATGATCTGCATGGCCGCCGCCACTGCCATGAGGTCTCCTTGGTCTTGGCTCTGCTCCGCCATCCTGCGCACCCGGATGAAGCGTCCTGGCATCAAGTCCCGACGGGAGATGGCATACCTGGCCTCCGCGATCAGCCAGGGAAAGAATTGCAGGGCGCTGATCTCCAGGGTGACCGCCCTGGCCTGATCGAGGTCGATTCCCCCTGCCCCTACCCTTTCCTTGTATTCGTCAAGGGAAACGAAGGCCCCCTTGTCCCTTTGTTCGATCAGCCATTCCAGATCGGCCAGATAGGGTGATTTCTGCTCCTCGAGGCGGGCAATGATATATCCCAGATCCCGGGCCTGATTTGCCTTTCGGTTGATGGCCTCCGGTCCGCCATAGCGCTCGATTACCTCCAGCAACCTTTCAATCAGTGGATTCTCAGAGGCGGTCAGCAAGGCGTTGATCTCCTCCACCCTGCGGGAGGAGATGGTCAATAGGTCTGGGGAGATGGACATGTTAGGTTTCCTTTCTTTCCCTTATCTCGTTATTCCTCGAGCGGATAGCCGCTGTCCCTCTTGATCTCGGAGAAGACCACGAAGGTCTCGGTACGGCTGACACCGGGCAGGGAGGCAATCTCTTCCTTGACCAGGTTGCCCAGGTGCTCCACATCCCGTGCCACCACCAGCAGGATGTAATCGAAGCGACCGCTGACATGGTAACAAACGCGGACATAGGGGATGCGATTGACCCCCTCCTCGAAGGGCCTGATGGTTTTGGTGCGGTGGGCGGCGAGCGAGACGGAGACCAGGGCCTGAACCCCATAGCCCAGCTTTTCAGGATTCAGGATGGCCCGAAAGCCCTGGAAATAGCCTCGCTCTTCCAGACGCCTCACCCGCTGCAACATGGAGGAGGGGGCTACGCCCAGATGCCGTGCCAGGTCCGCATTACGGCGACGAGCATCGGCTTGGAGGGAGGCTAATATTTTTCGATCGAGTCGGTCCATCCTGAAATGAAATGCGGAAAATTTCCTAGGCCTGGGCGAATCATTCGCCAATTTGGCCTGATATCAGAACTATGTTCGAATGTCAATCCCCTTTTTTGGCTCTCCCTCGAGGGGCAAGAGGGGCGGCAGCGAACGGGCTGGGAGCGGGGCCTGAGCCCGGATTAGGCATGGTGCTGGCAAGCGATTTCAGTGGGATGGGGAGTGGGCCAGGATGGGGAGGGGCCTTATAGCGATTCTTGGATGATTTTCGCCAGTCGCGGCGAAATGCCGGGGACGGCCTGGAGGTCCGCGAGGGAGGCCTCTCGAATCCGGGTCAGGTTCCCGAACCTCTGCAACAACGCCTTCTTCCTCTGCCTTCCAATGCCCGGTATCCCATCCAGAGGCGAGCGGAGGGTGTCCTTCTTGCGGAGAAGGCGATGATAGGCGAGGGCGAAGCGATGGGCTTCATCCCGGATTCGTTGGAGCAGATGGAGGGCAGGGGAATCGGAGGGGAGGCGCACCGGGTTGCGCCTTCCCGGCAGCCAGATCTCCTCCTCTTCCTTGGAAAGGGCCAGCACAATGGGTGGGACCGCTCCCTCTTCCCGCAAAGCTGCTAGACCGGCATTGAGCTGTCCCTTGCCGCCGTCGATGAGGATGAGATCGGAAAGGGGGAGCTCGCCTTGGTGCTGGAGACGGCGGCGGATGAGCTCTCTCATCATGGCGAAGTCGTCGGCGCCGGATACGGTCTTGATCTTGAAACGGCGGTAGCTCTCTTTTCTCCACTGTCCCGCCTCCCAGACCACCATCGACCCCACCGCCAAGTTTCCCAGGAGGTTGGAGATGTCGTAGGCCTCGATGCGCCGCAATTCACCAGAAGAGGGCAAGATCTTCTTCAGCTCTCGGATTTCCTCTTCCTCCGCGGTCTGAGGGGAGAGGGAACTCAGTAAGAACTGGCGGGCATTGTCCATGGCCAACTGCAGCAACCGGAGTTTTTTGCCCCGGGAGGGAACCTCCAGATGGACTGTCCCTCCCCTCTTTTGTCGAAGCCAGTCCAAGAGCAGCGAGGCATCGGGAGGGGTGAAGGGGAGGAGGATCCGGGTGGGGAGGCTCATCCGCCGCGAGTAGAACTGAGGAAGGAAGGAAGCGAGCAGGACCTCGCGATCCCTCTCTTCCTCCAGCCCGTGAAAGAGGAAGGACTGCTTGTCCAGAAGCCGGCCTTTGCGAACGGCGAAGCTCTGGATGCAGGCCCAATCTCCCTGGAAGGCGAGGCCGAAGGCATCTAGATCCTCCTGTCCAGCAGAGATAGCCCTCTGTTCCTCCAGGGCTCTTTCCAGCGAGGCTATCTGGTCCCGCAGCCGCGCTGCCTTTTCGAAATCGAGACGGGAGGAGGCCTCCTTCATCTGTTTCCGGAGCCGGGGAAGAAGGTCCTTCCTCTTTCCTTCCAACAGGAGCCTGGCCTGCAGGATGAGCTCGGCATACTCCTCGGACTTCACCTGACCGGTGCAAGGGGCGAGGCAGCGGCCCAGATGGTGTTCCAGGCAGGGGCGAGTAGAGGCTCGCAGGGTCTTGCACTTGCGCAGAGGAAGGACCTTGTTGACCAAGGCCAGCGTATCCCACATGGCGGAGGCAGGGACATAGGGGCCGAAGTAGAGGGCCCCATCATCCTTGATTCGCCGCACCACCGAGAGGCGGGCGAAAGGCTCCCTCGGATCCAGGCGCAGGAAGGGGTAGTGCTTGTCGTCGCGGAGGACGATGTTGTAGCGGGGCCTCTGCTCCTTGATCAGGTTGCTTTCCAGGATGAAGGCCTCCAGCTCCGATCCGGTGAGGATGAAATCCACCTCTTGGGCCTGGGAGATCATGGAGCGCAGGCGGGGGGAGAGGTAGGGGTGGTCATGGAAATAAGAGGCCACCCGCCGCCGCAGGGAAAGGGCCTTGCCGATATAGAGCGGTCTTCCCTGGGAGTCCTTGAAGATATATATTCCGGGCCCCTCCGGCAAGGACCGGAGCCGTTCCTTCCATTCGCTGGTCAAGACAGACTCGGTTTCCATGGCTAGATCGACCCCGGGCTATTCCGGATTGGGCGGGGCGAGAGAGCGGGGGCGAGGGGAAAGTCAGCATTTCACCGATCGAGCCTGCCTCTCCCCGAGTCGAAGCGGCGGTGCGGCGAACGGAGCCAGAAGAAAGAGCGGTCAGACGATCGGACCGGTGGTGTAGATGTTGGTGGATCCGGAGTAACCAAGGCTCTCCGCCTTGGTGGCCTTGCCGGAGGCCACCTTCAGTATTTCATGGAAGATGCGTTCCCCGGCCTTCTCCACCGCTTCTTCTCCGGAAATAATTTCCGAGACAGCCAGGTCGATGAAATCGGGCAAGCGCTGGACCGTGCGGCGATTGGCGCAGATCTTTATCACGGGGACGAAGGGGAAACCCTGGGGTGCCCCCAGTCCGGTAGCGAAGGCGATAACCTGGCATCCCGCCGCCGCCAGACCGGCCATGATCTCCGGTTCCCGACCGGGAGAGTCCACGAAGAAGAGGCCCCGCCCCTTCCTCCTTTCCCCGTAGGGGTAGACATCTTGGATGATGGCGGATCCGCTCTTGACGATCGAGCCCAGGGATTTTTCCTCCAGGGTGGTGATTCCCCCGGCGATATTGCCAGCACTGGGATTTCCGCCGCGAATATCCGATCCGCTGGCCCTGACCCGCTCCTCCAGCTCCCGAACCAGCTTCAGCAACTTGGCCGCAACCTCCTGGTTCTTAGCCCGGCGGGCCAGCAGATGCTCGGCGCCGACCACCTCGGTGGTCTCCCCGAATACGGCACTGGCACCCAGGCCCAGTAAGCGATCGACGGCGTTTCCCAGGGCAGGATTGGCAGCCAGTCCGGAGGTAGGATCGGAGGCCCCGCATTTCAATCCCACCACCAGCTCCTCGGCCCCCACCTCCTGGCGGCGCAGTCCGGAGATGGCCCGAGACATCTGCTGGGCCTTCTGGCCGGCCCGGGCCAGGGCGCCGAAGTATCCCCCTTCTTGCTGGATCCGCACCAACTCCACCCGCTTTCCCGAGCGCGATATCCCTTCTGCCACCCGTTCCGGATCGATCCCCTCGCATCCCAGCGAGACCAGTAGGACCGCCCCCAGGTTCGGGTTCTGCCCCAGGTGGATGAGGGTCCTGGTCACCAGCTCCAGGTCCGCCTGGGTTTGGCCGCAGCCATTCTGATGGGTGAAGACCGCGGATCCCGGGATCTGGCGGGCGATTTGGAGTGCGGCCTCGTTGGCGCAGGTTACCAGCGAGATGACCCCCAAATGGTTGCGGAGGCCGATCTCTCCGTTCTCCCTGCGGTAGCCCCAGAAGGTGTAGGGAGGCTGCATGGTCATTCCTTCCCCCCGCGCGAGCGTCGTCCTACCACATTGTGGACATGGACCAGCTCCCCCGGCCGGATGTCTTGGCTGGCCTCGCCGATTACTTCTCCATGCTTGCGCACCTCCCCGCCCCGGGGGATGGGGTCGATGGCGAACTTGTGAGCGAAGGGAATCGGCTCGAGCAGGGTGACCGTCAGATGGGGGCCGCACCTTTCCAGACTGATCGCCTCTCCTGCCTGCAGGTCGGCCAGCGCAGTGGCGGTGTTATCGGAGGGATGCAGCAAGAGCCACCTCACCTCTTGGCCTTGGTCTTCCTTCCTTCTCATCCGATTCCCCCTTCAGGGATAGAGCCTTTCCCCTCTACTCACCGGGATCCAAGCATTCCGGCCAATTGTCCGCTAGGTTCGACAGCGTGGAGAGGTCGCTTCAGCCCGCGGCCTCCACTGCCCGCGCTAGCCGCCGGATATGTTCCGGCCCCGCCCCACAGCATCCGCCGATGATCTGGATGCCGAGGTACAGCAGTTCGGGAACGCGGGCGGCGAAATCCTCCGGGCTTTGGGCATAGACGGTGCGACCCTCGACCAGTTCCGGCCTCCCGGCGTTGGGCTGGGCAGCCAGGTACCCAGAGTCCAGCTCCCTCATCTCGCGCATGAGCCCTACCATCTCCTCCATCCCCTGGCCGCAGTTGGCGCCCACCACCTCGGCCCCGGCCTGCCGGAGCTCGGAGATCGCTGTCGCGGGAGCCACCCCCATCATGGTCCGGTATCCCCGCTGCCCCAGGCTGAAGGATAGGGTGGCGATCACCGGCAGATCGGTATTCTCCTTGGCCGCCCGGATGGCCAGGAGGATCTCCCTGAGGTCGGACATGGTGCGAAAACAAATCACATCCACCCCTCCCTCGGCGAGGGCCAGGGACTGTTCGCGGAAGGCCTGATAGACCTCCTCATCGGTCAAGGGACCCAAAGGGGCGAGGAGCTCGCCGGTAGGGCCGGCCGAACCGAAGATGAAGCAGGAGGGAGGCAAGGCCTGGCGGGCAATCTCGGCCCCTCGCCGGTTCAGTTGGTAGGCCTGGTCGGCGAGACCGAACCTTTTCAGCTTGATACGATTGGCACCGAAGGTATTGGTGCCTATCAGCTCCGCCCCCGCTTGGTAAAAGGAGCGATAGATGGCGGCGACCTCCTGGGGACGCCGCAGATTCCAGATCTCCGAGGTCTCGCCGGGGGTCAGTCCTCGATCCTGGATCAAGGTGCCCACCGCCCCGCTGGAGACGATGGGTCCTCGCGCTAGGCGAAGGAGGAAGCGGTTGGAGCCAATGCCGGGTCCGGGCCCGCTCGAATCCTTGCTTTCTTTCATCGACTTTGTTCCTACCAGATGCGGGAGGGGATGTTTCTCCCCTGTCCCCTCACCAATAAGTCCACCAGGGCGTGGTCGAAATAGTTGGAGTGGGGAGGGAGATCGGGGCTCACATTGTCCTCGTAGTATCTCCGGGCAGCGGCGATGTCCCGTTCCAGCAGCTCGAATAGGTTGTCGTTCTCGATCCCCTGTTTGATCTTGGCCTTGTTGTAAAGGATGATCTCCTCCACGATCAAGCGGGCCAGACGCTGTGCCCTTTCCTCCGGATTGGAGTGCCACGCCATAGCCTTTCCCTCTTCCTCCTCAACCAAAGAGAGCCAGTTGCATCAGTTCCCCGGGCTGTAAGCTCACCGGATACCTTCCAGTGAAACAGGCCAGGCAGAAGCTGTCTTCTCGCCCCACCGCCCGCAGCATCCCTTCCAGGCTTAGGTAGGCCAGGCTGTCTGCGCGTAGATACCGGCGTATCTCCTCCACGGTGTGGGTGGAGGCGATGAGTTCCTTGCGGGTGGGGGTATCTATCCCGTAATAGCAAGGGGAGATGATGGGGGGGGAGCTGAGGCGCATGTGTACCTCCCGCGCCCCGGCAGTCTTGGCCATGGTGACGATCTTGCGGCTGGTGGTTCCCCGCACTATGGAATCGTCCACGATCACGATCCGCTTACCCTCTAACACCTGTCGGACTGCGTTGAGCTTGATCTTCACCCCGAAGTGGCGGATGGACTGTTTGGGCTCGATGAAGGTGCGACCTATGTAGTGGTTACGAATGAGGCCGTGCTCGAAGGGGATTCCGGTGTGGCGGGCGTAGCCGAGGGCGGCGTAGACGCCGGAATCGGGAACCGGAACCACCAGATCGGCGTCAGCCGGGGCCTCCCGGCCCAGCTCTTCTCCCAGTCTCTGCCTCACCTGGTAGACGCTCTGGCCGAAGAGGAAGCTGTCGGGTCGGGCCAGATAGATGTACTCGAAGATGCATTGCCTGGTGTCGGCGGGGAGGAAGGGGAAGTAGGAATGGATCCCCTCCCGGTCGATCTGCAGCACCTCTCCCGGTTCCAGATCGCGCATGTATTCCGCCTCGATGAGGTCGAAGGCGCAGCTCTCCGAGGCCAGGACATATCCTTTCTTGCACCGTCCCAGGGAGAGGGGTCGAAAGCCGTGAGGATCCCGCACCCCCAGCAGCTCCTCTTGGTTCATCAATACCATGCTGTAGGCCCCCCTCACCTGTTTGAGCGCCTCCACGGTGGCCCCTACCAGTGAGTCGGCAAAGGAGCGGGCCATCAAGTGAACGATGACCTCGGAGTCGGAGGTGGAGGAAAAGATGGCGCCCGAGGATTCCAGTTCGGCCCGGAGGGGGGCGGAATTGACCAGGTTTCCGTTGTGGGCCAGTGCCAAGAAGCCCTGGCGGTAGGAGGCGACGAAGGGTTGGGCATTGGCCAGGACGCTGGTACCGGTGGTGGAATAGCGAACATGGCCGACCGCGGCCTTACCCTGGAGCTGGCGCAGGCGCTCCGCGGAAAAGACATCCGCCACCAATCCCATACCCTTTTCCACCGAGAGGGAGTGTCCATCGCTGGCCACAATCCCGGCGCTTTCCTGGCCGCGGTGCTGAAGGGCATAGAGTCCCAGATAGGCAATATTGGCCGCCTCCGGATGTCCGTAGACGCCTATGATCCCGCACTCTTCCGCTAGATCGTCTTTGCCTATCATGGCCATTTTGCTCCTGCCTCAGTATAGCTCAAGTGCAGCGAGAAGGCAAGGTGGGATGCCTCCTGCCCGCCTGCTCTCGGCTAAAGGACCCGCCGGATCGAGCGTACCGCCTGGCGGGTCCGATCCTCGTTTTCCACCAGGGCAAAGCGCACATAGGAATCGCCGTACTGCCCGAAACCGATCCCGGGCGAGACCGCCACCTTCGCCTCCTGGAGCAGGAACTTGGAGAACTCCAGCGAGCCCATGTGCCGATAATGATCAGGGATCTTGGCCCAAACGAACATGGTCCCCTTGGGCTTGGGGATCTTCCAGCCGGCCCGCTGGAGGCCTTCGATCAGGCAGTCCCGGCGGGACTGATAGGTGGCGGCGATCTGGCGGACGCAATCCTGGGGACCGTTGAGGGCGATGATGCTGGCGATCTGGATGGGCTGGAAGACGCCGTAGTCCAGATAGCTCTTTAGTCGGGCCAGGGCGGCGATGATGCCGGAATTCCCCACGGCAAAACCCACCCGCCATCCGGGCATGCTGTAGCTCTTGGAGAGGGTGAAGAATTCCACCCCCAGCTCCTTGGCCCCCGGCACCTGAAGGAAGCTGGGGGCGCGATAGCCGTCGAACACCAGATCGGCGTAGGCGAAGTCATGAACCACCAGGAGGCGGTTCTCCCGGGCCAACTCCACCACCCGCTGGAAGAAATCCAGCTCTACCACCGCGGTGGTAGGATTGTGGGGAAAACTGAGGATGAGGATCTTGGGCAGGGGCCAGCTCGCGCGCAGGGCCTCCTGGAGGTTGGAAAAGAAATCCTCCTCGGGGTCCAGCCGGACCGAGCACACATTCCCTCCGGCGATGATGGCTGCATAGGCGTGAATGGGGTAGGTGGGATCGGGAACCAGGGCCGAATCCCCCGGCTCCAGCAGGGCCAGGGCCAGGTGGGCAATGCCTTCCTTGGCGCCGATGGTGGCGATGGCCTCCGTCTCCGGATCCAGCTCCACCCCGTAATTTCTGCGGTACCAATCGGTTATGGCCACTCGCAGCTTCGGTATCCCCCGCGAGGCCGAGTAACGGTGGTTGCGCGGATTCTTCACCGCCTCGATCAACTTCTCCACGATATGGGGCGGGGTGGGAAGATCGGGATTGCCCATCCCGAAATCGATGATGTCCTCCCCCCTTGCCCGGGCCTCGATCTTCAACTCGTTGACGATGTTGAACACATAGGGGGGGAGTCTCTGGATGCGATGGAATTGCTGCATTGTGCCTCACCTTCCTCCCTGATCCGGCCTGGCTCCGAGGCCGTCCCTCAGCTCTATATTCGAAGTCGAAAGTGAGGGCATGATCATACAAAAAGAAGGGCTTTGTCAACCCCTTTTCCAGGCCCATGGAGAGAGGTCCTCCCCCAAAAGGGTCTTGATTTTGGCTCGCCAGCGGAATAAGGTAAGGGACGGAATTGGGGCCATCCCCGGCATATCCGGGGGGCAAAGGGCAGGCACAAACTCACCAGGAAAAGGAAAGGAGATGGGGATGAAGGAAAGATACCGCTACCTCTTTTGCTGCATGGCCGTGCTCCTCTTGAGTTGCTGGTCTCTCCCCTCGATGGCTTGGGGGGCCGATCCGGTGGCGGTGAGGGTGGACGAATTCCTCTCCACCCTGCCCAAGGATTTCTACGGGCTTTCGGTCCAGGGCCTGAAAGCAGCCTTGGATGCCGGCGAGCCGCTAGTGGTTGTAGATGTAAGGGAGCAGTCGGAATTCGATGCCGGCCACATCGAGGGGGCGCTGCACATACCGCTGAGGCAGTTGGCGAAGAACCTGGATCGGCTACCCGCCGCGAAGGACTCTCCCTTGGCCCTCATCTGTCGCAGCGGGGGACGGAGCTCCTATGCCACCATGGCCCTCTGGCTGTTGGGGTATCGCAACCTGAAGAACATCCTGGGAGGGATGCAGGCCTGGGAGAGGGAGGGCTTTCCCCTGGTGAAATGAGCTCCCTTGCCAGACCGGATCCAATCCCACCAGGTGGGCACCAGAGAGAGAATGGGCCCGCCCTCTCCACCGCAAAGGGCAGGCCCTTTCTCCACCGACTCGACTTGTCCAGCCATCTGGCCCCAAAACTCATGGGCCTAAAGCTGGAGCGTTTCCTCCCACACCCCGTGCAGGTTGCACTCCTCCCGGGCCCGAAGGGTAGCAGCGGGAGGCAAAACCACGGTGAAGGTCACCACAGGACGAGAGAGGACAGGCTCCAGATCCGCCCGGGCGATCCTCTCCTCCCCCGCGTAAAGCTCGATCCACTTGATCCAGTGCTTGGTCTCCATGGGATGCTCGGACCGCCCCACCCTCACCGTCACCCTTACCGGTTCTCCGGCCCTTACCGGGCCCTCCACCTCGATCAGGGGAGAGTGCTTCTTCTCCGCTAAGCTGAGGTTGGAGGGATCCTTGATCCGGTTCACCTTGGGAGTCTCCGCCCCCCCCGACCCATAGTCGCCGTATCCTTCGGCCCGGGCCTGGCCGCGGTAAAGGAGCCCCACCAATCCCAAGGAGGCGGCGGTAGCTAGGCCCGACTTCACGAACTCCCTGCGACTCCATTCCTTGTTCATCTTCCCTTTCCTCCTCTCTTGCCCCGGATTTGGGTTGATCTTGTTCGTTGCCGGACCGGGAAACAGGGCAACGAAGCAGGCTTTTGCCTTCATTCCCGAACCCAGAGATCCAGCTCCAGATCGTTCCAGGGACGACCCATCCGGGCCTGGTATTCCGCCTCCAGCAGCCGGCGGTGACCCTCTTCGAAGTCGGCCAGGGTCCGCAGGATCTTCTTGAGGGCGGTCCGCCTCACCTTGAGCTGGAACTCTTGGTAGAAGGATAGGGCTTCCTTCTCCGCCCGGATGGCCAGGGCAAGGGCCTCCAGCTCCTTGAGCTCCCGTTGGAGGTAACGGTGAAGGCTACTGGCCCCCGGCAGATACTGGAAAGCCTTTCTTGGGTATAGATGATGGAACTCCCCTTCCAGTTGCAGGCGGTGTCCCTCTTCGTCTCCGGCCAGGGCGAGGAAGGTGGCCCTGACCTTGCTGTCCTTGGCCTGGTCGGCCGCCCGCAAGTAGAACCGGTGGGCCTCCATCTCGGCACTGATGGCCAGGTTCAGGATCTCCTCGGTGCTCTTCGGCTTGGGAGCTTCCTTCTTCGATCTGATCCCCATGGCGCCCTCCCTGAAGAGCGGCAGTGCAGAAAGCGAGAAAAGGGCAAGGGGGAGAAAAGCAGGGGGAATATAGCACGGGCGAAATGACCCCGTCAACAATGGGGTCGTGAGGGGCTTTCCAGTTGCGAGCTCAATCCACGAGAAGGTCGGTCTCGGTCCGGAGGACTCCGGGGATGGCGTGGATGCGGGAGGAAACGATCCTTCCCAACATGCTCATATCCGAGGTCTCTGAGTAGGCGATGATGTCGTGGGGGCCGGTCACCCGGTGGGCGGATTTTATCCCCGCGATTTTCTGCAGTTCCTTAACCACCCTCTCCCCAGTTCCGGGGGCGACATCGATCAGGATATAGGCGGCAATGGGCATGGATCCTCTTGCGCGGGCTGGGCGTTCTCGGGGCCGCAGGGGAGACAGGGTAGATTTCGGGAAAAGGAGATCGTCTCCCTCAGCGGCGGTAGCCGGTCTTGTAAAGCATGTTCATCAGCTCGGAGGCCAGAAATAGGGCCTGCTCCTTGCTCAGGAGCATCTGTTGCGTCCGGTCCCCGTCCTGGTAGCCAACGACCAACAGACCGTCCGCCTGGGGAACCACCATCACTTCCTTCACCTTTTTCGCCTTCAAGCGCCGGTTCCTCCCTTGCATTGTCAGCCGCGATTGGTTGGGGCCGGGCCCGGGTGGCAGTTTCACGGAAGCAGATACCATCCGGGCCGGGCACTGAAGCAGGGGACGAGGAGCAGCGAAGCGGATACCACTAAATCCATCCGCGCAGCTTCATCGCCTCCACCACCCGCGAGATGGCGAGGATGTAGGCGGCCGTCCGCATATCCACCTTCTCCCTCTGCGATATCTCCAGCACATCGTAGAAGGCCTTGACCATCTTCTTGGTCAGCTTCTCGTGAACCTCCTCCAGATCCCAGTAGTAGTTGTAAAGGTTTTGCACCCATTCGAAATAGGAGACGGTCAGACCGCCGGCGTTGCAGAGGAAATCCGGGATCACGAACACGCCCTTCTGGTAGAGGATGTCATCGGCCTCGGGAGTCGTCGGTCCATTGGCCAGCTCGGCCACCACCTGCGCCTTGATGTTGGCAGCGTTCTTCTCGGTGATAACCAGCTCCAATCCGGAGGGGTAAAGGACCTCTACATCTAGCTCCAGCAGCTCCTCATTGGAGATGAATCTGGCCCCTGGAAAATTGACCACCGATCCGGTCCTCTGTTTGTGTTTGATGACCGCCGCCGGATCCAGACCTTTGGGATCGTAGATGCCGCCCTTGGAGTCGGAGACCGCTACGATGGTTGCCCCCTCCAGCTCTTTGGTCAGGGTGGCAGCATAAGAGCCGGCGTTTCCGAACCCTTGTATGGCCACCCGTGCCTTGGTCAGATTTAGCTTGAGGTGCTTGGCAGCCTCCCGCAGGGTGATGAGCCCGCCGCGGGCAGTGGCATCGCCCCGACCCAGGGATCCACCCAGGGGTATGGGTTTGCCGGTGATCACCCCGGGGGTGTAATATCCCCGCAGCTTGCTGAACTCATCCATCATCCAGGCCATGGTCTGGGGGTTGGTATAGACATCGGGGGCCGGGATGTCCTTCTCCGGCCCCAGGATCATCCCCACCCGGTCGATGTAAGCCCGGCTCAGTCGTTCCAATTCGTGGAGGCACATGGATTTGGGATCGCAGATGATACCTCCTTTGGCTCCCCCCAGGGGGATGTCCACGGTAGCGCATTTCCAGGTCATCCAGCAGGCGAGGGCCTTGACGGTATCGATAGTCTCTTGCGGATGGTACCGGATTCCGCCCTTCCCCGGCCCCCGGGCATCGTTATACTGCACCCGAAATCCGCGAAAGACCTTGGGGGTTCCATCGTCCAGCTTGATGGGGATGGAGACATGGAGCTCCCTCATCGGTTCTCGCAGGAGGGAATGGGTTTCGGGATCGAGTTGCATCTTCTTGGCGGCCCGGTCGATCTGGGCCTGGCGCCCTATAAAAGAGGTTCGGTCCGTTAGCGCGACTGCTTTGTTCTGTTTAGCTGCGGACCCCGCTATTTCCTTCTATGTATCCCGAAGGCCAAGGAAAGGGAGGCAAAGATAAGGAAGAAATGGAAGTTGGCAGAAACCTCATGGGATTTGAAAAGAGATGAGATGGTAACCCCTATGCCTCAATAACCTCAAAAAGTTAGGATCCTTCCCTAGAGTTGTTAGAGAGAGTCACTGGCACTCAGTCCCCTCTTCGGGTAAGATGGTCTCATCCCATAATCCTTACCCCAAAGGAGGAGAACATGACTGCCGAGCAGAAGTTAGCACAAAAGAGGCTCACCTTGCTACAACTTGCAGAGAGGCTTGGCAATGTCTCCGAGGCCTGCCGATTTCACAGCATCTCCCGAAGCCAGTTCTACGAGTACAAGCGGGTCTTTCAGGAGAAAGGATTCGAGGGCCTCCTGGATCGGCCGCCGATCCCCCAGAGCTTTCCCCATGAGACCCCTTCAGAGGTCAAGCAGAAGGTGATCGCCCTCTCCTTGGAGCATCCCGCTGGGGGAGCAGTGCGGATCTCCGATCAGCTTCGGCTACAAGGAGTCTTCGTGAGCCCCAGCATGATCCGCAACCTCTGGATCAAGGAGAATCTGGAGACCAACTATAAACGCCTCCTCCGCTTGCAGGAGAAGAACGGCTAGGATCTGGGGCTTACCGCGGAGCAGATCCGCCTGTTGGAGGAGGCCAACCCTGCTTCCGGGAACGCCATGGGAAGAGCCCCTATCCCGGTTACTTACTCTGCCAAGATACCTTTCTGGTGGGTACCTTAAAGGGCAGCGGACGGGTCTATCTCCAGGCCGTAGTGGATACCTATGGCTCCTTCGCCTTCGGCAAGCTCTATACCTCCAAGCTGCCGGAGACCGCAGTCGATGTGCTTTACGACCG
>Ga0123519_10001557_pt1 | contig 39354 bp, 41 predicted proteins | sample YelNatPaOPRAMG02_FD_87396 | JGI IMG/M metagenome (GOLD analysis project Ga0123519, IMG submission 87396) | Hot spring microbial communities from Yellowstone National Park - Yellowstone National Park OP-RAMG-02 (version 2) | ecosystem: Environmental > Aquatic > Thermal springs > Hot (42-90C) ...
GAAATGCACCCGCAACTGATGGGTGCGCCCCGTGAGGGGCCGGGCCTCAACCAACGTACAACCGGGGAACACCTCGCGGACGCAATATTCGGTGCGCGCATAGCGCCCTCCTTCAGGCGCGACGCGCATGCGCTGGCGATGCTCGGGATCGCGCTCCAGGGGCGCCTCAATAGCCCCCTCCGGGGGCGTCAGATGCCCATAGAGCAAGGCCAGATAAGTCTTTTGCACCTGATGCGCCTTGAACTGCGCCTGCAAAGCCGCCTGGGCTTCGCGGTTAGTGGCCACAACCAGCACCCCCGAAGTATCCCGGTCCAGGCGGTGCACGATGCCCGGACGCTGGGGATCCAGATCGGCGCGCACCAAATCCGGGCGGTGTGCCAGAAGCGCGTTGACCAGCGTGCCCTTAGGGTGGCCGGGGCTGGGATGCACGACGATCCCCGCCGGCTTGTTCACAACCAGCATATCCGCATCTTCAAAGAGGATCTGCAGGGGCATCCTCTCGGCCACAGGCTCTTGCGGGGTTTGCTCAGGGACCCGTATCTGGATCACGTCGCCCGGCAGAGGACAGTAACTGGCCTTCGTAGGCGCCCCGTTAACCAAAACCCGGCCCGAGGCAATCAGCCGCTGCACCAGCGAGCGCGAAAATTGGGGAAGCCGATCGGCGATGTAACGATCCAAACGGCCCTCAGGGGCCTCTACCCTGAGAAGCAGTTCCTCCATCTACGAATCGCCCGCCTCATGGGCATCGGCCTCCGGCCTTTCGGGCAGAGCCTCGTCACCCCCTTTGGGACGCTCCATGAAGAGCGCATAGTAAGCCAAGAGGATCGTGCCCACCACGATGGACGCATCGGCCACATTGAACACCGGCCAGACGCGAAAGTCAATGAAATCGGTCACATAGCCGTAGAGGATGCGGTCGATCATGTTGCCCACAGCGCCGCCCAACTGTAGCCCCAAGGCCACTTGCAACACCCACGAGGCCGTGGCAATCTGGCGATAGTAGATCACGATGGCCACGATCACGGCAAGGGCAATGAAGATAAAGACGACACTCATGTTGGAAAAGAGCCCAAAGGCCGCGCCGGTGTTGCGGATGTGGGTGAAGGTAAAGATCGGATTGAGCCAGGGGATCGGGTTCCAGGATTGGCGCAGGGGCAGATAGGTGCGTACCAGGTATTTGGTGTAGCGATCCAACGCGATGGACGCCAGGGCGATCAAAAAAAGCACAAAACCACGCCAGATAGGTCTATGCTTCAAGATAACCGGCTCCTATCCGTAAAGTATCGGGCACGGCTAGCGGATTTCTTGGTGTTCCTGGCAGGAGAGGCACAGCGAAGCCATCGGCAAGGCGCGCAGGCGAGCCAAGTCAATCGGTTGGCCGCAACGCCGACAGATGCCATAGGTGCCCTCGTCCATGCGCTTCAGCGCATCCTCAACCTGGGCCAACAGCAGTTCCTGGCTGCGCCTCAGGCCGACGTTTCGAGCCTGCTCAAAGACGACCGTGGCCTCCTCGGCCATATGGTTAGAGTACCCGGCGCGCTCCTCATCGGTCGTCAGCACGCTGCGCGCGATCTCTCGCTGCAAACGCGCTTTCTCCGCCTCCAGATAGGCCCGCAAATCCTCAATCTTCTTTGATTTCGCCTTGATCTCCATCGACCGATCCTCTGACTGAGCTTATGGCTCGCACATGATGAACTGGCCCGCATTATAGGCCGTTTCGGGCAAAAAGCAACTCCTTTGCAACCGAGCATTCAGCCACTCAGGCGTATCAATCGCCCGTCGGCCGGGGCCAGCCAGAATTGCAGGACCAAGCCATCGGCATAGCGCCGCCCGGCCTCAACCCCCTGGTCGCGGGCGATGGCCCGCAATCGGCCGGTGCTACGGGCCACCTCTTCCGCCACGCCGTGCACCGTGCGCAGCTTGAGCGTCGTCCACACAGAGCGCTCTCGGTCGCGGTTCACCACCATCACCCAAGGCAGGCCGTCCGCGTCGGTGAATTCGCCGATGACGAACTGCCCCCTGCCGCCGTGCACCTCGCCTTCTAGGGAGGCCACCAGCCCATCACCGGGAAGCACCCGCGCGCCTTGGGGTGCATCGGGCCAGTGATAGACCGCCCTTGAGGTGAGGCCTCGCAGATGCGGCCCAAGGTGTTGCAACTCCAGGTTGAGCTGCCGCACCACCTCATACTTGGCCGTGCGCTGGCCGTAGAGGCCAATGATGCCGTTGCGGTAGTTCTCCACGTCCAACGTCCAATAGGTGAAATAGGCCAGCCCCTTGCCACCATAAGCCAGCGTGGTATAGACCTGCCAGCGCAAATCGGCCGGCGAAGGATCGCGATAGCAGAAATGCGGCGTGGAGAGGATGATGTTCCAAAACGGCACCCCGGCCCAGAGCGCCTCGGCGCGGATGACCTCTAGGTTAGCGAAATACTCCGGCCGATCGCCCCATTCCATCAAGGCATAGTGATCGTAGGAAAGAATGGGCGGGCGCACGATTTCCAAGAAGGCATGCACGTGTTGGCGATAGTCCACCGTGCCCAATTGCTCGGCACTGGCGTAATTGGGGAAAAGGTTAATATAGGGCACGTGCGCCGGATCGCGCTCCTGGAAGGCCTTAGTGAGCCGGGCTAGGTTCGCGAAATGGCCGAAGCTGGGCTCATCCGTGAGGAAATAGCCCCAAAGCGCGGGATGCCGGCCATAATCGTCGATCACGGCTTGGACGACCCCTTCCCAGCCCGGCTGATCGGGCAGGTCGCGGTGGATGCGCGGGTCCACGATCACCGCCTTGAGGCCCACCTGCTGGGCCAGGTCCAGCGCGTAGCGCCCGGCATCGGGCGTCTCGGCGGGGACGGGCACGACGGTGAAGCCGCACTCGGCCACTTCCTGATAGCGCACCAACTCGGCCGGCGGCGCAACCCAGAAGCTGATCGGAAACGCCAGATCGTCCATATCCTTCACCTTGGGCATACGAAAGTTTGGCCTCAGGCCTCCACCGGCTTGCCGCACTCCCCGCAGAACTTGGCCGTGGGGCTCAGCTCGGCGCCGCAGTGGATGCAATGCTTGGGCTTGGGAGCCTGTTGCGGCAAGGGCTGGCCGCAATGCTCACAGAACTTGGCCTCGGCGCTCACCGTTTTCCCACAATGGGGACAGGCTACTTGCTCTGCGGCCACCGCCTCGGCTGGCTTGGGCCTCTGTGTCGCGAGAAAGGCCGCCACATGGCCAAAGACCTCCTCGGGGAGCTTGCTTTGCTGCCAAGCGCCGATGGCCGCCGGGATGAGCGCCGGCCAGAGCAAGAGCATCCCCACCGCTCCCACCACGGCCTTGTCCAGCCATTTGCCCTGGCCCACCTCCACTTTGATGTTGGCCCCTGCGCGGCTGACAACCACGTTGGTCGCCAGGGCCATCCCCACCATCGACCGCCAACCTCCTTCTTGGCGGGCCTGAACCAACAACCCACCTCCCTCCACGGGCAACACCTGTGTCTCGAACTGCCGCCCCTTCAGCCACTGCGCCAGGTCATCGGCCAGGGGCTTGAGCTCGGCACCGGGAGCATGAAACAGACGCTCTTGAGGCATCTCACCCTCCTAACCCCGAACGTTGAGGAAACGCCCACCCCAAAACAAGCTATGCGCATTCTAGCTGCCCCTGTGCCCCAAGTCAACCGCTTTGTAACCCCTTCTAACGCAAAGAGATATGTTTAGGATGGGTCCTCACGCCCAAAATCGGCCGGCTCCTCCGCCTCGATGATGCGTAGCAAGGTTCGCTGTAAAAGCGGCAAGTCCTCCTGCACCGTCTTCCAGACCACCTGAAGATTAACTGCAAAGTACTCGTGAATCAGTATGTCACGCATGCCGACCATCTCACGCCAGGGCAAATCAGGGTGGCGCAGGCGAATAAATCGGGGCACGCGTTTGGCCGCCTCGCCAATAATCTGGAGCGCCTGAACCACCGCCAGGATAGTCTTTCTATCAGCAACGAACTCGGCAAAGGTTAGCCCAGCCACGAACTGCTGGGCCTCGCGGGCAGCATCAAGAATATCGTGCAAATAGTCCAGGTACTGCCTTTTACCCTTCACACTGGCACCACCTCGCTCAAGATGCGTTGACCGATGTGGGGCTTAAGCGCATCCTTCATGACCAGATCCACTTTGAGACCCAGTAGGTCACTCAGACGGTTCTGCAGGGCCAGGAACTCAAGGAGTGTGGGGATCTCGGTAAAATCCACCAGAATATCCAAGTCACTGCGCTGGCGCTGCTCACCGCGCACATACGAGCCAAAAACCCAGAGTTCGCGCACAGCATAGCGCTGGCGCAGCTCGGGAAGGTGAGCGCGCAAGAGGGCAAGCAGCTCGGGAAGGGTTCGAGTCTCAGCTTGTTGCTTTTTTCTCATTATAGTTCTTCCTATGGATATCCTTCTGGGGCTCTCTCGCTAATTGTACCATTGCAGGCAAAAGGGAGGCAAAGATCCGGGACCATTATGCCACGTTGCACGCGATGCCCCGCCCCCGACGCCTTGGAGGAACGGCCCTCATGAAGTAATATTATGTGCGTGGTTCAGCGTCGCCCCGGCTTTAACCTTGGGGCGGCCGATTTCCATGCGAATCCATAAGGAACAGGTGAGGTCGCTTATGGGAGAGGAGCAAGACGTAGAATTGCGTACCGTCTTGGTCATCGGCGCACACCCCGATGACCCCGAGTTCGGTTGTGCGGCCACCATCGCCAAGTGGGCCAAGCAGGGCCGCCAGATCGACTACATCCTCCTGACCAGCGGCGACAAGGGCAGCCATGACCCCGGCCGGCATCCCGGTCAGGTGGCCGCGATCCGCGAGAGCGAACAGCGCGCCGCGGCTCAAGAGCTGGGCGTGCGCTCGGTGCGCTTCCTCCACTATCCCGATGGGATGCTGGAGAATACTATGGAGCTACGCCGCCATCTCTGTGGGTTGATCCGCCGCTACAAGCCCGACATCCTCCTGACCATCGACCCTTGGCGCCGCTACCAACTGCATCCGGATCACCGCGTCGCTGGACAAGCCGCCTTGGACGCGGCCTGGGCCGCGCGGGAATGGTATCTTTTCCCCGAGCAATTGGTGGATAGCGAGCCTTGGCGAGTCAAGGAGGTCTACCTTTTCTGGACCGATAGCCCGGATTATTGGGAGGATGTCAGCGAATCCATAGAGCAGCGCATCGCGGCCCTCAAGCATCACGACAGCCAGGTCAACGGGCGCATAGAGACCATCGCCGAACGCATTCGCAAGACCGCTCACGAGATAGGGGCCGAGCACGGCTACCAATACGCCGAGGCCTTCAAGCGCATCAAGCTCTGAAATCAAACCGCCCGTGGCGCTCGCCGCGCGTGCCCTCTCTGCAGAGGAGGTGAATCCAGATGGCCGAACAAGCGAACATCCCCATCCGTGCCGATATGATCCTGCGTGGGGGCAGCGTCTTGACCATGAACCCCTCGCGCGAGGTGATCTCGCCGGGGTCGGTGGTCATCCAGGGCGAACGCATCGCCGCCGTCGGGCCGACCGCCGAGATAGATGCCGCCTACACCGCCGATACGGTGGTGGATTGCACCGATCACCTCATCATGCCCGGCCTGATCAACGCCCACACGCACCTGCCTATGAGCCTCTTGCGTGGCCTGGCCGACGACCTGCGCCTGGACGTTTGGCTCTACGGCTACATCCTCCCCGTGGAACGGGAATTCGTCAACCCCGAGTTCTGCTTTCTGGGCTCTTTGCTCTCCTGCGCCGAGATGTTACGCGGCGGTGTGACCTGCTTCGCCGATATGTATTACCACGAAGAAGAGGTCGCCTGGGCCGCAGTCCAGGCGGGGATGCGCGGCATCTGCGGCGAGACGGTGATGAAACTTCCCACCCCCGACGCCCCTAGCTACGAAGATAGCCTGGCCTACTGCGCCGACTTCCTGGAGCACTGGCGCGGGCATGAGCTGATCATCGCTGCGCCGGCCCCTCACTCCCTTTACATGTGCAACGCCGACATCTTCAGGGAGACCACCGCCCTGGCCCTGCACTACGACGTGCCCCAGCTCCTCCACCTCTCGGAGACGGAGGAGGAAGCGGAGAGCTGGATCGCCTCCACAAGTCTCTCTCCAACCCGTTGGCTAGAGGAACAGGGCGTGCTGGAATCCAAGGTGCTCGCCGCTCACTGCGTGTACGTCAACGACGAGGAGATGCACCTCATGGCCCGCCACCGTGTGGGCGTGGCCCATAACCCCACCAGCAACCTCAAGTTGGCCAGCGGCTTTGCCCCCGTCGCCGAGATGCTTAGGATCGGCCTCAACGTCGGTTTGGGCACCGATGGCTGTGCTAGCAACAACGACCTAGACCTGTTTGAAGAGATGCGCTTGGCCGCCCTCTTGCCCAAGGGGGTCATGCGAAACCCCGTCACCGTTCCCGCGACGGAGGTCGCCGCGATGGCCACCATCTACGGCGCTCGCGCCCTGCATCTGGATCAGCTCATCGGCTCGCTAGAAGTGGGCAAACGGGCCGATGTCATCGTCCTGCGCATGGATAGGCCCTACTCCCGGCCTCGTTTCAATACCACCGGCTTGAACATCTACTCTCGCCTGGTCTACACCGCCAAAAGCCAGGACGTGCGCGACGTATTCGTCAACGGCCGTGCGGTGGTGCGAGATGGCATCCTGCTGACGGTCGACGAGCGCCAGGTCCTGGAGGAGGCCGAGCAATTGGCCGAGCGCATCAACCGTTTCTTCGTGGCCCGCGAAAAGAGCGTCCTGGAGAAGCTGGTGGCCATCGGTGGCCTGCAGCAACAGGAGACCTTTGAGGTGCAAGCCAAGGGCATCGTCCATGACCAGGCCGCCTTTGAGCGCGCCTTGCATCATCCTGAGGTGCGCATCACCCAACACACCTCTCGCGACCAATACGACACCTACTTCATCTTTGAGGATCCCTCTCAGGGCCGCCTGCGTTACCGCGAGGATGTGGTCGTCAAGCCCGACGGCTCCACCGAACCTCTCTACAGCCTGACCCTAACCGGCCCGGCGAAGGAGGCTGAATACGAATCCAGCGTCGTCCTGAGCCGTTCGCGCTTCACCGCGCCCGCCGACCGCAGCCTGAGGTTCTATCGCGAGTATTTTAAACCCAAAGAGGAGCGCGAGATCGTCAAGCACCGCGAGCGCTATCACCTCCGCTACAAGGGGGTGGATTTCGCCGTCAACCTGGACCGCATCCTGCGGCCGCCGCAAGAGCAACTTTATGTAGAGATCAAGAGCCGCACCTGGTCCAAACAAGATGCCCTGCGCAAGGCCGGCCTGATCTCCGAGCTGCTCAAGATCTTGGGCGCGCAGCCGGAGGACATGCTCCAGCACGAATACGTGGACCTTTTCGCCGATCGGCCAGGCTAACTATCCCCGCGCGGCAGGCGCACGGTGAAGCGCGTCCCTTTGCCCGGGGCGCTTTCGGCGCTGATTCGCCCCCCATGCGCCTCTACGAGCTGTTTGGCGATGGATAGCCCCAATCCCGTGCCGCCATCGGCCCGGCTACGCGCTTTATCGGCGCGGTAAAAGCGCTCAAAGATATGCGGCAGATCCTCAGCGGCGATGCCTGTGCCCGTATCTTCCACCGTAAAAACCACCCACTGGGGCTCTTCCCAAGCGCGCACGTTCACCGTGCCCCCGGCAGGCGTGTATCGCAAGGCATTGCTCAACAGGTTCTCCAAGACCTGTTCCAGCCGCTGCGCATCGGCCTGGACGGGCGGAAGCGCCTCAGGCAACTCTACGGACAGGGCCAGCCCCTTCTCCTGGGCGCGGGGTTGGAAAGCTTCCACGATGCGCCGGATGAGCCGCTCTAGGGATACCTCGGTGCGTTCCAGGGGCAATCGCCCCGCCTCGGCCAGGGCCAGGTCGCGCAAATCCTCCACCAAGCGCCCCAAAAGAAGGGTTTGATCGTGAATGGGCTTGAGGTTCTCCGGCGAGAGCTCAAAGACGCCGTCCTGCAAGGCCTCAACCTGGCCGCGAATGACGGATAGAGGCGTGCGCAACTCATGGGCGATATCGGCCATCATCTGGCGACGCAAACGCTCATCGCGCTCCAGGGCCTCGGCCATCTCGTTGAACTGCCTTGCCAGGTCGCCGATCTCATCGCGCGAGGTGATGGGCACACGATAGGTCAGCTCCCCCGCTCCGATGCGCCGGGCGGCGTCCCGCACCATGCGGAGCGGCTTGACCAGGCTGCGGGTAAGGGCAAGCCCTAAAAGCATGGTCAGCGCCATCGCCGATCCTCCCGCCCAGAGAAGCGCCTGGTTCAGCTTCGCCCTGAACTCCTCCTCGCGGGGGCCGTTGCCACTCAAGAGATACCCCACGGTGCGCCCCTCCACCTGGATGGGCAACCCTCGCTGTAGCACGGCGCGTCCGAGCCGCCGGCCCTCATAGCGCCCCGCCGTATCGCCTACGACAAGCCCTCGCGCATCGGTGAGGAGCAGCCGCAGGGCATCGGTGGATTCTGAGCCCACGCCCATCCCCCGTCCCCAGCCCATGCCGGGGCGAGCGTTGGCCCGAAGCAACTCGCCCACTCCCGACCAATCCCCATGTGCGGCGTAATACTCCTGCAACAGGGGGACGAGCGCCCCCATCCTGGGGCGCATCCCCATCATCACGTAATCCTCAAAGTGCTGGCCCACGAGGAGGTTCACGGGTATGGCCACCGCCAAGATCGCCACGCACACGATGGCCACGAGGGCGAGCGTCAGCTTCAGGGTGAAGGACGCGTTTTTGAACACTAGGATTCCTCGCGCATCTTGTAACCCACGCCGTGGACGGTCAGGATGTACTCCGGTTGCCCAGGGGTCTTTTCGATCTTGCGCCGCAGGTTTTTGATGTGCGTGTCAATGGTGCGCTCATACCCCTCGTAGGCAACCCCCTGTGTCGCCTCCAGAAGCTGCTCGCGGCTAAAGACCCGTCCGGGCGACCGCATCATCAGGCGCAAGATCTCAAACTCAGAGGGGGTGAGCTCCACTTGGCGCTCGCCGACGAAAAGCAGCCGCTTGGGCACATCCAGGCGCAAATCCCCCACGACCAGCGTCCCTTCTTCCGGCGCCTTGAGCGCCGCCTGCGTGCGACGCAACACGGCGCGCACCCGGGCCACCACCTCCCGCGGGCTGAAGGGCTTGCTGACATAGTCATCCGCCCCCAGCTCCAGGCCGATCAGCCGATCCGTCTCCTCTACCCGCGCTGTAAGCATGATGATGGGCACGTCCGATTCCTTACGCAGGGCGCGACAAACGTCCAGGCCATCCATGCCCGGCAACATCAGGTCTAGGATGATCAGATCGGGACGCTCCTGACGGGCCACGCGCAGCGCTTCTGGGCCACTACTGGCCGTCAACACGCTGAAGCCCGCCTTCTCTAGGTACCCCCGCAGCACGCGAACGATCTGGGCCTCATCATCCACGACCAGCACCCTAGCACCCATCGGCTAACCTTTCCCTCAAGGAAACCTCGCGCGCAAGCCGGCGCGAATTCCAGCTTAACGCCGGCTCGCGCGCCTGTCAACCCTCCGCGATCACGCCGGGCAGTCCTCTTTTTGTGCGGCCGCGGACGCTTTGCGGGGGAAGGCCTCCTGCCAGAGGCCACGCACCATGCAAACGATCCACTTCCAATGCAAGGCCACATGGATGAGGATGCCCACTACCATGACCACGGCGAACCAATCGTGGACGGCCAGCCAATCTCCGCGGCTGAGGATGAACGTCTGGGGATAAAGGCTTCCCCGCCCTCCCCGATAGCCACCACTGGACAAGACCAGCCAGAGCACGAACCCCGAAATGGCCTCAACCACCATGGCCAAGCCGATGAGCGCATCCACCAAGAAGTTAACCCTCGCTTTATTGAGTTTCATGTCCTTTTCTCCTATATCATTATCTTTGATCGTGCGGGGCCGCCGATTCGGTTGACCCCGCCTACCTTCTGCATTACATTCTAGCCGATGGCGGTGAAGAAACTGTGAAGGGTCTATGGGTATCTTGTGGTGAACAAAGAGTCAAGCCCCCTTTTGCCCTCGCACGCGTGGGACGGCTTCTCTTCCGCACAGCCAAAGGACACCCGCTCATCATCCGCGCCATCGTCCTCTTTATCGTCCTCCTCATCCTGAGCGGCCAACCCAAACGCCTGGTCGTCGTCGGCCCCAAGCGTCACGTGGAGACGCGCAACCCCAAGATCGGCGTACACACCCGCCTCACCGATGAGGTAGAGGAGTGGAAGATCCAGCGCACCCTGCAGATGGTGCGCGAGATGGGCAGCCCCTGGATCGTGGAATACTTCCCCTGGGGCTACTATGAGCCGGTCAAGGGGCGCTACGAGTGGTCTCACCCCGATATGGTTATCAACCACGCCGTCGCCCAGGGGCTAACGGTGATCGCACGCATTGATTTCGTCCCCCAATGGGCCAGGCCGGAGGAGACCACCTTCCGCTATCTTGATCGCGAGCATTTTGCCGACTATGCCGATTTCGTTTACGCCTTCGTCAAGCGCTACAAGGGTCGAGTGCAGCACATTATCATCTGGAACGAGCCCAACTTGAGCTTTGAGTGGGGCTATCGCCGGCCCGACCCCGAAGCCTACACGGAGCTCCTCTGCTTGGCCTATGCCCGGGCCAAAGAGGCCGATCCCCAAGTCCAGGTGTTGGCGGCAGGGCTTGCCCCCACACTCGCCCCGCCGGGGAGCGAATGGGGCATGGACGACCTCCTCTTCTTGGAGCGCATGTACGCTGCTGGCGCCGGTGCTTGCTTTGACGGCATGGCCATCCACGCTTACGGCCTGACCTTCCCACCGGATGATCCCGCCGATCCGGGCGAGATCAACTTTGCCCGTGCCGAACTGATCCACGGGCTGATGGCCCGCCACCGCGATGGCCAAAAGCCCTGCTACATCACCGAGGGCGGCTGGAACGACCATCCCCGCTGGACCAAGGCTGTGCGGCCCTATGAGCGCCTGGCCTACACCATACGCGCCTATGAGAAGGCCCTGGACGAATGGCCCTGGTGTCGGGCCGTCTGCCTATGGGCCTTTCGTTATCCCTGGCCACAAAAGAGCTACCAGGATTACTTTACTTTCGTGACCCCCGAGTTCGTGCCCAAGCCGGTGTACCTAGAGGTGCGCCACTATGCGCGCGGCGAGCCTTTTGAGTACCTGGAGCGCTAGATGCTGAACGAGAAACGCCTTTGGGAATATCCCTCTCAACTCCTAGGACGGTTGAGAGGACGGGGACTGGCCTGGGCAGCCTTGGCTTTGGGCCTCTTGATCTTGATGGCCCTGGCCCTGCGCATGGTGAGCGGGGTGCTGCGCCGCGACGAGGTTTGGGCGCGCATTCAAAGGGACAAGGTGCTCCGCGTGGGGATGGACGCCAGCTTCCCCCCCTTTGAGACGGTAGATGCCGAGGGACGCTTCAGCGGCCTGGATGTGGACCTGGCCACCGAGCTGGGGCGGCGCTGGGGGGTAGAAGTGCGCTTCGTCAACGTCAGCTTTGATGGCCTTTACGATGCCCTCAAAATGGACAAGTTCGACCTGATCATCTCCGCCCTGCCCTACGACCGCACGCAGACCCGTGACCTGCTCTACTCGCCGAGCTATTTTAACGCCGGCCAAGTGCTCCTCGTCCGAGGCGATGATCTGCGCCTGCGTTCCTTTGATGACCTGGAGGGCAAGACGGTGGCCGTGGAGCTGGGCTCCGAGGCCCATCAGCTCGTGCGCCGCCTGGCCAGAGACAAGGGGATGCACCTGGAAATCCTCGCCGAGCGCGAGCCGGAACAGACCGTGGCCCTCCTGCGCCAGGGGAAGGCGGATGCCCTGGTCTGCGACCGGGTCACGGCCTACGCCTATATGCGCGACACCGACGACCTGCGCCTTGTGGGTCCACCGCTGACCGATGAGCCTTACGTCATCGCCGCCCGCGCGGACGCGCCCATCCTGATGGAGCAAGTCACCCGGGCGCTGGAGGAGTGGCGGGCCAACGGGCTATTGGACGAGCTGCTCAGAAAATGGCTCTGAGGCCATGCCCGGCGGCCCCGGTACTTGCTAACCGAACTGCAGCTGGTTACACTCTTAAATATCGGAACCATTGCTCACCTGAAGAAAGGAGCCTACGATGACCAGCGTGATCGAGATTGAAGGTATTGGCCCAGCCTACGCCGAGAAGCTAAAGCAGTTGGGCATCGCTTCTGCAGAAGCCTTGCTCAAGAAGGGCGCCTCTCCACAAGGGCGCCAGGAGATCGCCGAGAAAACGGGCATCAGCCCGGCCTTGATCCTGCGCTGGGTGAACCACGCGGACCTCTTTCGCATCAAGGGGGTCGCCGGGCAATACGCTGAGCTGCTGGAGGCGGGCGGAGTGGATACGATCCCCGAACTGGCCCAGCGCAACCCTGAGAACCTCTACCAGAAGCTGCTAGAGGTGAATCAGGAGAAGAAGCTGGTCCGTAGGCCGCCCACCCAATCTCAAGTGAAGGATTGGGTCCAGCAGGCCAAACAACTCGCCCGCGTGGTCACGTACTAGGCGACGACGCCTTCAGGTCCATAGGATCTCACTCGCGGCGCAGGCGGAAGCGCACCTTAGCCTGCGCATCGTCGGGTCGATCCAACGGCACGTTATAGGTCAGCTCCCAGCGGCGGCTGAGGGGGTCATAGTCCGTCTGCCAGTAGTCGTTGCCGTGCACGGCTTGCTCCACCCGTACCCACCCTTGGCCATCGTCTCGCTCCAGGATATAGCCTCGGTAATCGGGCACCCCGGCGAAGGTCATGGGTACATAGCCGATCCCGCCTTCTACGGTGAACTCGGCTCGGCCAGAGCGGTCCACGGCGATGCGCAGAGGATAGTTGCGCTCCAGCTTGCCGCGGAACACCTTGACCTTGAGGGCGTTGCCCGCGGCCTCGCGCCAGATCGGTTCCCAGCTATCCGGATGGGCGGCGAGGAACCGGCGCAACGGCTCGTTCGGCCCATAATAGTCCTCGGCGAACATGGGCATGACCACCATCTCCACCTCGGCCTCCACGAAATCGCCCTTCTCCAACTGCTCCAAGCCGGGAGGCGGAGAAAGCTCAATATTGGCACTGGGCACGCGATCCAACGTGCCGAAGACGGCCGCATAGGGGATCGGCTGCTCTTTACCTCCCAGCCGCGCCTTCCAAGAGCGGATCACCAGCCCCCGGTTGGCCCAGGCCCCGCCCTGGGCATGGCTCGTAGAGGAACGATGGAGCGAGAACCAGGGCTGCTCCCCCTCGCAAGGGATCCCCGTGCGATGGTAGCGCAAGCCCCCAACCTCGGTCGCCCATTCCTCTTTCAGGCCGGAAACGTCGCCCCGGGCGATCATCTCAAACCAATGGTCGTTGTAGGCGTCGGCCCCCAGCTGGAAGAAGGCCAGGCGCTTGAAGGGGGTCGGCTCCAAGACGTCGTAACGGAAACGGTAAAACCCGCGCACGATATCGTCCGTGCGCGCCGTGGAGACGGTGATGCGCGCGGCGATGTGTCCATCGGGGGTGATCCCGGCATAGATGACCTCGGTAAGACAGGGGCTATAGCGCCGATAGCTGGTGCGCATACGGCTCAAGTACTGTCGGCCTCCCTTCGGCGGGACATAGACCAGGAAATCCCCGCCGCCGACGTTGTTCGTCCAGCCCCATTTGACCTTGGCCTCCCTATCCTTGGTCATGGACCAGACCATGAGCGGACGCACGTCATCGATCATCGAGCGGTCCAGGTTGACGTCGGGGTCGTAGCAGATGGATTCGCCGAAACAGCCTATGGCGGATTCGTCCCACAATTGGTTGGTGCCCCAGCCTACCAGACAAAGCTGCGCGTGCGATGCCGCCGGCACCCCGCCCCAGCGCGCATAGGCCATGGTGAACTCCAAGGGCAGGGTGGTCTTGGGTGGGAGGGTGAGCATCGTCAGCCCATGGAACCAAACCCAGCCGTGCCAATCCTTAGAGATCTGCACGGGCAGCCCCGTGGGATAGCCCTCGGCGTCGCGGATCATCGGCGACATGCCCACGATCCCGGCGAACTCGTAATCCTTGGCCAAGTTGAGGCGCACCGTGCGCGGTCTATCGTCTGGGTTGCGCAAGATGAGGCGCACCCGCTCCAGGCGGTCCAAGTCTTCCCCGATGACCCAGCCCTGATCGTGGCGCCCCAGGGCCACCTCATACCAGCCCCGCAGGCGATCGTAACGCACTCCTAGCGACCCCTGATAGGGGGCGATCCCCTCGGCCCGCAGGTCTTCCCCACCGAGGGGTCTCGTCTCTTGGGCTACTGCATCCCGACAGGCGGCCAAGGCATCCCGCGCCACGGGCATGAGGGCCAGGCCCAAGTTGAGCTCTTGGGCAGGCTTCTCCGACCGGCCATAGACGCGCCTTAAGCTGAACTCCGGCCCGCTCGGCCCATCATAGACCGACCACCGAGAGTCATCGCCCGGGCTGGGGTTGAGCAAGAGGATGCCCCCGGCCCGGCGACCTTCTCCGAAAAGGCAAAGGGCCGCCGGCGACCCACCCTCCTCGCCGCCCTGTGAGGATAGATAGAAGGGCGCGACCTGGCGCAGCGCGGGATCTAACACCAGGTGTAGCTCCGCCTCTTCCACCACCTGTCCCTTCGCCTCGCTCAAGTGCAAGAGGAGCGCCGCCCGATCCGGCCAACAGACCAGCTCCAACCAAGCCTTGAGCCCCGCAAGCGGCTCCCCCGCCTCATCTTCAAACTCCAAGCCGAGCAGCTCCATGCGCTGCATGAACTTGCCGCTCTCAATGATGCGCGCGTTATCCACCGGCGGGGCGAAGCGCACGCTGCGATAGGTGCGCCCATCAACCTTGAGCACATACCACAGTTCCGCCGCCGGCAGGCTCAGCACCACGTCGTTATCCTGCGCCACGGCCTCGCCTTCAGGAAGCGGGTGGGCGATGGCCCCCAAATGGGTGAGGCTCGCCCGCTCCAGGTCCAAGGCCAGTCCGTAGCGGCTGGTCTGTACGCACAAGACGCGGTGTCCCTCCGGCGAGCGCCCCCGCCAACCGTAGGCCCACCACATGAAGGTGTAATCGGCAACGTTGCCCAGCCAGGTTGGCGAGAGGCCCCCGCTGCTTATCCTGCGCATCCAGATGGCCGCCATGGCGATGCCCCCCACGATGAGGACTGGAAGAATCACATAGAGCCATTTACGTCGCATTGGCAAGCATCCTTTGCCACATGGTCCTCACCTCGTCCCCCTGGCCCCCCAACGCGAGGATGAAGGCAAAAAGAATGAATGCCCCTCATCCCCAGCCCTTCTCCTAACATTGGAATAAGTTCATCCTTCATCCTTTCGAAGGGACGAGGGCCTAAAATGCGATGTATCCTCCACACACCGAGATACACTGCCCCGTCACATAGTCCGAAAGGTCGGTAACCAGGAATTCCACCACCTTGGCGCAATCCTCCGGCACCCCCAAACGCCGCAGGGCGATGCGTGGCTCCAAGATGGCGCGCGTCTCGGCACTGGCGCGCCCCTGGGCGATGGCCCGCGAGGAGAGGATCCACGCCGGGGCGATGCAGTTCACGTTGATCCCATAGGGCCCAAGCTCCTGGGCGAGGATGCGGGTATAGTGGATCACCGCTGCCTTGGCCACCTTGTAGGGCATCCCGGAGCCATCCCAGCCGGTCCACAACCCGGCCTGCGAGCCGACGTTGACGATGCGCCCGTAACGCGCGCGCTTCATCGGCCCGCTGACGGCCTGGCAACAAAAGATCATGCTGTCCAGGTTGATGGCCATGATGTAGCGGTAATAATCCTCCTCGGCCTCTGAGGCCAGCGTGGATTTGGGCTGGCCCAAGGCTCCCCCGGCATTATTGACCAGGATATCCACCCGCCCGAAGGTATCCATGACCTGCTCCACCATGCGGAAGGCGGCCTCGCGCCGGCTCACATCGGCCTGGATGCCCAGCGAGCGCCGCCCCAGGGCCTCCACCTCGGCCATGACCGTCGGCGCGGCCAACTCCTCATCGTACTCCTTGGCCGCCTCAAGGTTGATGTCGTTGATCACCACATCGGCCCCCAGCCGCGCCAGGCGCAGCGCGTAGGCGCGCCCCAGGCCGCGAGCCGCCCCGGTGACGATGGCCACTTGTCCGTCCAACTTGCCCATTTGCCCTATGCCTCCTGAACACGTAATGCTCGCAAGCGCCGCATATCGTAGCACATTCTCGGAACAAAGAAAACCCCGTTTGACGCCTTTCCCCGTCGGTGCTACCATTCGCCCCAGTTTTCACAACCTCAAGGAGGCCCAATCAAAGATCATGAAGATCACCGAGATCAGAACCGGCGAGGTCTGGGGACACGGTTATTCCTGCTTTGTGCGCATCTATACCGACGTGGGGCTGGTGGGCACGGGCGAGTGCATCCACGGCGGGGCGGGGATCCAGAACATCATCGCCTCCCTGGCCTCGCTCATCCTGGGTGAGGATCCCATGAACGTGGATCGGCTCTTTGAGAAGATGCGCCGCGCCTATGTCTTTGACGGCGCCTCGGCGGGACACCTGGTCACGGCGATGACCGGCATTGAGATCGCCCTTTGGGACCTGGTGGGCCGGGCGACCAAGCTGCCCGTCTATGCCCTCCTGGGAGGCAAGTTCCGCGATAGGATCCGCCTTTACGCCGATTGCCACGCCGGGGGCGACGATTCCCCTCAGGCCAACGCCGACAAGGCCAAGGAGGTGGTCGCAAAGGGCTTCACCGCGCTCAAGTTCGACCTGGACGAGCTCTCCAGCCCCCTCAAGTACGATCCCTTCAACCACACCGTCAACAACGCCGAGCTGGACGCGATGGTGGCCAAAGTGGCCGCCATCCGCGAGGCCGTGGGGCGCAACGTGGACCTGGCCATGGACCTCCATGGCCGCTACGATACCTCCTCCGGCATCCGCATCGCCAAGGCTCTAGAGCCGTACGCCCTCCTTTGGCTGGAAGAGCCGGTGCCGCCGGAGAATGTAGACGCCATGCGCGAGGTGAAGCGCTCTACCTCCACGCCCATCTGTGCCGGCGAGAACCTCTACCTGCGCTGGGGCTTTAAGGATCTGATAGAGAAACAGGCCGTGGACATCATCATGCCCGATTTGCCCAAATGTTGTGGGCTTTCGGAGGGAAAAAAGATCGCCAACATGGCCGAGGTCTATTACATCCCCATGGCCCCGCATAACGTCTGCGGGCCGCTGGGCACGGTGGCCTCCTGTCATTGTTGTGCGGCCATCCCCAATTTTCTGGTTCTAGAGTGGCATTGGCTGGAGCGCCCCCATTGGCACGAGTTGGTCCTGGCCGATCCACCCCTGATCCAGGATGGTTATATCACCTTGACCGACAAGCCCGGCCTAGGGGTAGAGCTGAACGAAGCGGCAGCAGAAAAGTACCTGCGGCCGGGGACGCGGCTGTTCGCCTGAGGCGAGGAACCGCATGAAGCGCCGAGCGCTGGATATGCGTCGGGATTACGAGACGCTCCTGGCCATGTATCGCCTGAGCTGGGAGATCAACTTCCCCGGCTTGGAGTTCCACGAGCCGTCCTTTCGCAGTTGGCTCTCCTCCGGCGCTCTGCGCGACCAGGTTTACGTCTATGAGCTAGACGGCAAAGTGGTGGGCTGGCTCTGGTTGGACTTGAGCAACCGGCATACCGGCCATATCGTGCACATTCAGGTAGATAAGCCGTACTGGGGCCAGGGCCTGGGGCGGGCCATCGTAGAGGACGCCATCGCCATGTGCCGCCAAGCCGGGCGCACGGCGCTCACCTTGGCCGTGACCAAGAGCAACGCGCGGGCTATGGCCCTCTACAAGGGTTTGGGGTTCGTCCCCGTAGAGGACAAGGCCGGGCGACAGAAGATGAGATTGGAGCTGGGAAAGGAGGTTTGAAACCCGCTGCCCTCCCTTGCGTAGGGATAACTGAGAGTAAAATGATCCGAGGAGCGTGGAAAATGAGCCTCATCGGCAACCTGTTGTGGATCTTTTTGGGCGGCGGCATCCTGATCTTTCTCTTCTACCTGCTCGGCGGCCTGGTGCTCTGTCTGACCATCGTGGGCATTCCCTTCGGGGTGCAGCTCTTCAAGCTCTCCCTCTTGGGGCTGGCCCCCTTCGGCAAGGAGGTAGATACGCGAGGATCGGCAAGCGGCCTATTGCCCATCCTGATGAATGTCCTTTGGTGGGTGTTCGGTGGCGTAGAGGTAGCCCTCGTGCACCTGGTCTTTGCCCTTCTCTGTGCCATCACCATCGTGGGCATCCCCTTCGCCAAGCAACACATGAAGATGGTCATGTTGGCTTTGGTGCCCTTTGGGGCAACGATCAAGTGACAGGACAGAAGAGACCATGAAAAAGGCCGTCATCCTGGGTGAACGCCAGGCTGCGCTGGTGGAGGTCAGTGATCCGCAACCCAAAGAGGATTGGGTCTTGGTCAAGGTGCACGCGGCGCCCATGTGCACCGAGTACAAGAGCTTTGTCGCCGGCCACAAGACCGAGTTCCTGGGCCATGAGGCCGCCGGAGAAGTCGTCGCCGTTGCCCAGCCCGGCCGGGTAAAGGTGGGCGACCGCGTCGTGGTCATGCCCCAATACCCCTGCGGCAAATGCGCCCTCTGCGTGGCCGGCGACTACATTCACTGCGAGCACACCTACGACTTGGCTCAATTTACCGGCTCCCGCGAGGGCAGCGCCACCTACGCGCAATACCTCCTCAAGCCCTCCTGGCTCCTCCCCCAGATACCCGACGATGTATCCTATGAGCGCGCCTCGCTGGCCTGTTGTGGGCTGGGGCCGTCGTTCGGAGCCTTTCAGAGCATGGGCCTGAGCGCGTTCGACACCGTGCTGATCGCCGGCGCTGGCCCGGTGGGGCTGGGGGCGATCGTCAACGCTCGCTATCGCGGCGCGCGGGTCATCGTGGCCGAGTCAATCCCTTGGCGGGTAGCGCGCGCTAAGGAGATGGGTGCCGATCATGTGCTCGACCCACGCGATGAGGGGATCATCCACCAGATCAAAGACTTGACCGACGGCAAGGGGGTGGATTGCGCCCTTGACTGCGCCGGCAACGTGCAGGCCGAGCGGCTCTGCATTGACGCTACCCGACGTAAGGGTAAGGTCGCCTTTGTTGGTGAATGCGGGGAGGATTTGCCCATCCGCGTAAGCCCTGACCTCATCCGTAAGGGCCTAACCCTTATCGGCTCGTGGCACTATAACCTGAAGGATTACCCTCTGGTCATGAAGGTGATTCGGGAATCACCGCTCATTGACCTCCTGATCAGCCACATCCTGCCCATGAGCAAGATCCAGGAGGCCTTTGAGCTATCGGCCTCTCGCGAGACCGCCAAAGTCATCCTCAAGCCCTGGGAATAGATGAGACCGACCGAGAGGGGAACGGACCAGCACGGCCACGAGCAGAGGCCCATGACCCGGAGGTAGACCTTATGACGACAGCCACCGACTTGATCAGCGCCATGAAAGACCGCATCGTCCGCGATTTTCATCCCTTGCGCATCATCCTTTTCGGCTCTCAAGCCCGTGGGACCGCCGGTTCCGGAAGCGATGTGGATCTGCTCGTCGTTTTGCCCGAGGTCGCAGACAAACGCAAAGCCGCGATTGAGATACGACGCGCGCTGGCCGGTTTCCCTGTATGCAAGGACATCATCGTGACCACGCCGGACGAGATCGCCCGCCGAGGGGATCTCGTCGGAACGATACTGCGCCCGGCCTTGAGGGAAGGACGCGTGCTCTATGAGCGAACCTGAGCGGTTAAGCGAGGCAAGGCGCTGGCTACGCTATGCCAAAGAAGACCTATTAGCTGCCGAAACCTTGCTCAAGGTGAAGGGCATGTCACCTCGCCATGCTTGCTGGCTCGCGCAGCAATGCGCCGAAAAAGCGCTAAAGGCCATTCTCATTTTCTTGCAGATCGATTTCCCCTACCGTCACGACCTGGACGCGCTACGCAACTTGATCCCAGACGGCTGGCAGATCAAACAAACGCATCCCGACCTGGCCGATCTCACCGAATGGGCAGTGGAAGCGCGCTACCCAGGTGACTGGCCCGATGCCACCGAGGCTGATGCACGAGCCGCCGTAGCCCAAGCACGATCCGTATTAGAATCCGTGCAGACTGATCTGGCCCAACACGGCTTGGACGCCGAGATACGGTGACAACCGGGCTAAGGCTAAAACTTTCGCGCGTCAGAACCCCTCCATCACCGTCAGATCGACGATCCCCTCGGTGAGCGCGCTGATCCCCTGCAACAGCCCCAGACGGCTCTTGCGCAGCTCAGGGTCTTCGGTCATGACCAGGATCTCGTCAAAGAACCTGCGGATGAGCGGTTTAAGCTCCTCTAGCGCCCGGAAGAGCTCATCCACGCTGCTCTCCGGGTTCACCCGCTTCGCCACCGCCTGGTAAGCCTCATAGAGCGCCCTCGCGGCCGGCTCCGTTAGATACTGTGCCTCGGGCGCATAGATCGCCTCCTGATCCCGGGTGATGCGCACACAACGCGCATACGTATCCAGCAACTCTGCCCAATCCGCGCGCCGCACCCAAGGCTCAAAGGCCTGTAACGTGCGATAAGCCAAGTAGGGATCATAACCCCGCTCGGCGAGCACGGCATCCACCATGTCGTAACGAAAGCCGCTATCCAAAAGATAGCCGCGATAGCGCTTGGTCACGAAATCCATGACCTCCCGCAACACCTCCTCGCCCGCCACGACCGGCAATCCCTCTGCAGCCAGTGAGAGCGCCTCGGGCAGGGCCAGCGAGACCTGCTTGCCCACCAGGAGCTGCACCACCCCAAGCGCCGCCCGGCGCAAACCCCAGGGGTCCGCCGCCCCTGAGGGGCGAATGCCCACGGCGAAAAGCCCCACCAACGTATCCAACCGGTCCGCCAGTCCAAGGGCCAGCCCGGCCAGCGTCGTCGGCAGGCGATCCCCGGCCGATTGGGGCAGGTAATGCTCCTCAATCGCCAGGGCCACCTCCCTAGGCTCTCCGGAAAGCTCGGCGTAGTGTCGCCCCATCTTCCCTTGTAACGAGGTCAGCTCCACCACCAGCTTGGTGGCCAGGTCGCTCTTGCAGAGCACTGCCGCGCGCGCGACCGTCCGCAGCTCGGCCTCGGAGGCCCCTAACAGTTGGGCGATCTCCGGCGCGAGGCGCTCCAGGCGTTTGACTTTGTCCAACACCGAGCCGAGCTGCTCCTGGAAGGTCAGCGTCGCCAATAGTGGGGTAAATGCCTCTAGCGGCTGCTTGCGGTCGGCGTCGTAGAAAAAGGCCGCATCCGCATAGCGTGCCCGCAGGACCTCCTCATTACCGTGACGCACGGCGTCCACATCAAGGCCCGCGCCGTTGGCGACCACCACGAAATAGGGTAAAAGCCGCCCCTCGCGCACGACGGGGAAATAACGCTGATGCTTGCGCATCACCGCCAACAAGACCTCCTCAGGCAGCCTGAGATACTCGCGCTCAAAAGCCCCCCGAATGGCCAGGGGATACTCCACCAGGTTGGCCACCTCCTCCAGCAAGTCGGCATCCTGGGGCACCTCGCCGCCCACCTCGGCGGCCAGGGCCTTGGCTTGCTCCAAGATCGCCGCCTGCCGCGCCGCTACATCCAGCATGATCCCGGCACCGGCCATTACGCGCTCGTAATCGGAGGCCCGCTCAATCACTAATTCCGGCGAGCCTTGAGGGCGAATCCCCCGCGATACCCGTCCGCTGCGCACGCCGGCGTACTCAAAGGGCACCACCACCTCATCTAACAAGGCCACCAACCAACGGATGGGCCGAGAGAAACTCACCCCACTCGCGTTCCAGCGCATGCTCAACGGGAATTGCAGCCCGCTCACCACCCCGGGCAGCATCTCGGCGAGCACCGGCGCCGCCTCGCGCCCCCTATCTACGATCACGGCCACGGCGTAATCCTTGCCCTCCAAGGAACGCACCTGCAAGGCCGAGACGTCTATCCCCTGCCCTCGAGCAAAGCCCAATGCGGCCTTGGTGGGCTTTCCCTGCTCGTCAAAGGCGAGGCGCGCCGCCGGGCCTTTGACGATGCGCTCCCGATCCCTCTGCCGCGCGGCCAGTCCCCGCACCTGAGCCACCAACCGCCGCGGCGTGCCCATGACCCGCAAGCTCTCGTAATCCAGGCGCGCATCGGCTAGGGCCTTGGCCAGCTTGTCCTGCAGCTGGGCGAGCGCTTCCCGCAAATCGGCCACCGGCAGCTCTTCCGTGCCGATCTCCAAGAGAAACTCAAAGGGGCCTTCGCCCCGAGGTTGGACAGGGCTGGGCAGCGGCCCCCAATCCTTGACGGGCACCGCCACCTTCTTCAAGAGCGGATAGCCCATCTCCTCTCGTTGTTTGAGGAACAAGGCCGACACTTGCCGGGATAGGTCGCGCATGCGCACGAAATACCGGGCCCGTTCGGTCACCCCGATGGCCCCCCGCGCGTCCAGGACGTTAAAGATATGCGAGCACTTGAGCACATAATCGTGCGCCGGCAGGGCCAGGCCCCGCGCCAGGGCCTCCTTGGCTTCCGCCTCACACAGATCGTACATCTGCCGCAAATTGCTGACGTTGGCCACCTCAAAGTGATAGGTGCAATGCTCCACCTCGCCGCGCAAATGCACGTCGCCATAGGTGATCGGGCCGTGGAAACGAATGTCCGGAAAGCCGCGCACCCCCTGCAAGACCATGACGATGCGCTCCAAGCCGTAGGTGATCTCCACCGAGACGGGATCCAAGTCGATCCCCCCCGCCTGCTGGAAATAAGTGAATTGGGTGATCTCCTGGCCATCCAGCCAGATCTCCCAGCCTAATCCCCAAGCGCCCAGCGCCGGGGATTCCCAGTTATCCTCCACGAGGCGCACATCATGCGCACGGATATCAATCCCCAGGGCACGCAGGCTATCCAGGTAAAGCTCTACCGGGTTCCCAGGATCCGGCTTGAGGATGACCTGATACTGGTAATACTGCCCCCAGCGGTTGGGATTCTCCCCATAACGGCCATCATCCGGGCGCACGGAAGGTTCCACGTAAGCCACGTTCCAAGGCTCAGGCCCCAGAACGCGCAAGACGGTCGCCGGGTTCATCGTCCCCGCGCCGACTTGGACGTTGTAAGGCTGCCATAGGAGACAGCCGTGCTCGGTCCAAAATGCGTTTAGGCGCATGATGGCTTCCTGAAAATCCATGAAAAGACCCCCTAACAAAAGTATCGGGCGAGTGACCCGCCCGGCATGGAGCTCACCAAGCCTAGTTGCTGGCGCGAGACCGCCCCAGTTCGTTGGCGCGCAGCTCGCGGCGCAAGCGTCGCAGGAAAACGGCCGACTGGAGCTCGCGTTCCAAGGTGTACTCCAGATAGGCCTGCAACAGGGATTCAATCTCGCCCTGCGTGCCCTCTGTCAGCGACAAGGCCCGCACCTCGGCGGGGCCGTGCGTTTGCAAATAGCGCAACACTTTCTGGGCGTTGAGCGAGACGGCCTTGGCTTGAGCCTGACTCGGCCCACAACGACCACAAAGAAGCCCCCCTTGAACCACATAGAGGAAGTTGGTCTCGGGCCGAAGCTCCTCATGGCAGGCAACGCAGCGAAAGAGCTCCGGGCGATAACCGCAACAATCCAACAAGCGCAGCTCAAAGTAGCGCGCCCACAGCCGCAGGTCTCGCTCTTGCTCCAGCCGGCGGAACGTCTGCGTCACCAACTCGTAAAGTGCCGGGTTCTCCTCGCCCTCCTGAGCAAAGCGCTCGGCCAGCTCGGCGACGTAACAGGCGTAACTGAAGCGCAACAGGTCGTGTCGCAGGCCCTCAAACTCCTCAAGGCACTGGGCCTGCGTGATGGTATCCAGGTTGTGGCCCCGGGCCAGCATGAGCTGGGCGCGATAGAAAAGGCCCAACTGTCCCGCCTTGCGGCTGGTGGGTCGGCGGATGCCGCGAGCCAGGGCAACGAGCTTCCCTCCTGGCGTCAACAGCGTCAGGATGCGATCCACCTCGGCATAATCCACCTCTCGCAGGACGATGCCCTCTGTGCGATAGAGGCGTTCCTGACGCACGTTCTCCCCATCCTATAAGCGGCCCAAACGCAATAACACGTGCTCCGTCACCAGGCGTACGAGGCCCTCCATATCTCCCTCGGCCTCGCTCGGAAGCCTTTTGGCCGTTCCAGAAAGCCCCTCGCAAGCCCCACAGAGCTCGCAATCGGGGCCCTTATAGGACCGGCCCAGGTGTTCGCTGCGCCGCGCGCTGAGGCGGCGCACCTCCTCCACAGGCAACGTCTTCACCCGGCCGAGCAGCCGCGCCGTGGCGATGACCACAGCCGTGTTCTCCACCTTCTCCATCTTGGCATAGGCGTTAATAAGCGATCTGCCCACCGTCACCGCGCCGTGCCGATCGAGCACCAGGGCGTCATGGTCCTGGATCAACTCCCGCACCACCACCGGCACCTGCGCCGAGGTCGGCGTGGCATACTCGGTGGTCAGGATCGTGCCCAAGGTGACCAGCGTCTCGGGCAAGACACAGGGGGCCAATGAGACCCCGGCCACGGTCAGCGCCGTGGTGATCGGCGGGTGAGCGTGCACCACCGCGCAAACGTCCGGGCGCTGCCGATAGATTTCCAGATGCAAGCGCAGCTCCGCCGAGGGCTTGAGCCCGTTATGCGGAGCCACCTCTCCCGGGGCTAATTGGCCGCTCAGGTCCGTCACCACCAAGTCCTCAGGGCGCATCAGCCCCTTACATAGCCCGCTGGGCGTGGTGAGCAGGTAGGATTCGCCCAGGCGCGCCGAGACGTTGCCGTCTACTGCCGCGATCAGGTTCTTCTGATAGAGCAAACGGCAAACCTGGATCATCTCCTCGCGCAGGGCCTGCTCGCGCGCGCTATCTACAGCCCCGGTCCCTTTCACTCCGCCCATGCCGAGTCCCTTTTCCTCCCCTCAGGCCGGCGCGCCCTGGATGATCTGCACGCTCGCGCTGGCCCCGATGCGGTTGGCCCCCGCGCCCACCATGGCCAGGGCGTCCGCATAGCTGCGAATGCCCCCGGCAGCCTTGACGCCCACGCGCGGACCGACCACCCCGCGCATCAGGGCCACGTCTTGCACCATGGCCCCACCGGGGCCAAAACCCGTGGAGGTCTTGCAAAAATCGGCCCCCGCCTCCACGACCAGGAGGCAGGCCAGCACCTTCTCCTCGTCGCTCAACAACGCCGTCTCCAGGATCACCTTACAGCGGGCGCCGTTGGCGTGGCACACCTCCGCTACATTGGCGATATCCCCCTTGACCAGGGCGTAATCGCCCGCCTTGAGTGCCCCGATGTTGAGCACCATATCCACCTCATTCGCCCCATCTGCGATGGCCCGCTCGGCCTCAAAGGCCTTCACCCGGCTCAGGTTGGCCCCCAGCGGGAACCCCGCCACCGAGCAGACCATGACGCCCGATCCCGCCAAGGCGCGCGCTGCACGGGCCACGTTGCAGGGGTTCACGCATACCGAGGCGAAACGATACCGGCGCGCCTCGGCGCAAAGTTGTTCGATCATCGCCGGTGTAGCCTCGGCCTTGAGCAGGGTGTGGTCAATCATCGCCGCCAACTGCCCGGCCGTAAGCTGGGGCGGGGTCATCTGCGGGGGATTCGCCCGCAAACGCTCCAACGTCTCCTTGGCCCGCTTCACCAAGGCCACCTCCCAGGATACAGAGTGGCTCACTGCGCTCCTCCTACGTTTCATCCTCCCGTGTAAGCCCTTCGCCCAGGCTCGCCGACGTAAAGGGCTGAGGATACAAGGCCTCCAGAGAAGTCACCAAAACGTGCCCCGCCGTATCGGCGACCAGGATGGGCAGCTTAAGGGCAAACTCGCTTAGCACTTGGCGACAAGCCCCACAGGGCATCGCCCCATGTTCGCTTACCACGGCCAGGGCCTCAAACTGGCGCTCGCCCTCGGAGACGGCCTTCCAGATGGCCACGCGCTCCGCGCAAACGGTCAGCCCTGTGGAGGCGTTCTCCACATTGCACCCGGCAAAGATCCGCCCCGAGGCCGTGCGCACCGCCGCGCCCACAGCAAAGCGCGAATAGGGCGCGTGGGCTTTGTTTCGCGCCTCGGTGGCTGCGGCGATCAGCGCGCGCCACTCCAAGGGCAATTGCTTCACCGTGGCCGCCCTATTCCGGCTCATGGTCTTCGGCCTCATCATCTAGCCTGCGTTGCGGGCGGGCAGGTACGCCATAGGCCAGCGTCAGATCGGGCACATCGTGGGTCACCACCGCTCCCGCGCCGATCTTGGCCTTCCGACCAACCTTCACCGGGGCAACGAGCATCGCCCCGCTGCCGATAAAAGCCCCTTCTCCGATCACGGTGCGGTGCTTTCGCCGCCCATCGTAGTTACAGGTGACCACGCCGGCGCCGATATTGGCCCCCTCCCCCACGTGGGCATCGCCCACGTAGCTAAAGTGACCCATCTTGACCCCAGGGGCCAGGTAAGCGTTCTTGACCTCCCCGAAATTGCCCATATGCACCTCATCCCCCAGGTGTGCCCCCGGACGCAGATGGGCAAAGGGGCCGATCCGGACGCGATGCTCCACGACAGCCTCCTCCAATACCGAAAACAGCACCTGGCAATCGTCCCCGATGCGCGTATCCCGCACGAGGCTGTTCGGCCCGATGGTACACCTCTCGCCGATCACTGTCTGCCCTTGCAGATAGGTGTTCGGGTGGATCACCGTATCGCGCCCCACGCGCACGCTTGCCTCCACGTAGGTGGAAGCCGGATCCGTCACCGTCACCCCTTCCAACATCAGCCGCTCCAGGATGCGCTCGCGCAAGGCCCGCTCGCTGCGCGCCAGGTGCACGCGGTTATTGATCCCCTGCACCTCGCTCACATCGGTGATGGTCACCACTTCCACAGGCCGGCCCTCCTTAATCGCCAAGCCCACGGTGTCGGTGAGGTAATACTCCCCTTTGGGCTGGGTCATCGGCACCAGAGGCAGATGCGCCCACAACCACTCGGCGTCAAAGCAATAGACCCCGCAGTTGAGCTCCTTGATGGCCAGGATCTCCGGCGTGGCCACGGCCTCCTCCACGATCTCGCGCACCCGGCCGGCCTCATCGCGCACCACCCGCCCAAAGCCCATGGAATCCTCCGAGAGGACGCTCAGCAGGGTGATCGCCGGCTTGCGCTCCCGGTGCAGCGCGTAAAGGCGCGCCAGGGTCTCTACGCGCAGGTTGGGCATGTCGCCGTAGAGCACGAGGACCACCTCCGCCCGCCCTTGCAAAAGCTCACGGGCTTGCAACGTCGCGTGGCCGGTGCCCAGCCGCTGGGCTTGCAAGGCATAAAGCACCTGATCCCCTACGACCTCCTTGACGGCCTCGGCCCCGTTACCCACCACCAAGACGATGGGCTCGGCGCCCAGCTCCTTGGCGCTCTGCACCGACCAGAGCACCATGGGCACCCCACACACGGGATGAAGCACCTTGGGCCGCGAGGATTTCATCCGCGTCCCCTCTCCGGCCGCCAAGATCACCGCTGCCAACCTCATAGGAATCCCCTCCAACAAAAAAGCGGCCAAGCCAATTCCGATCGCCGCGACGATGCAGATAGGCCTCGGTCCGCTTACACCCTCTTGAGCGGCTCAGCCGCAAGCCCTCACGGATAAAAACTGGGGCGGGAGGGTTCGAACCTCCGGTCGCGGCTCCAAAGGCCGCTGCCTTACCGCTTGGCGACGCCCCAATGTGCTTCTAAAAGCGCATTTTACCACAGAACAAGCATCCCGACAAACGGCATTTTGCGTCTGTGCGGCGAAAACCCGCGAGCCGACCCAGCTATGGGTCGGCTCGCTCCCTATCTCCTCAAGGCCAGTTCGGGCCGGTTATTCTTCTTCCCCGCGGATGAACGCCTCCACCCGCCGGCGGGCCTCGTCGTCGTCAAACTGCACGGGCGGCGACTTCATGAAATACGCGCTCGGCCCGATGATCGCCCCCGCCATCCCCCGATCCATGGCGATCTTGCAGCAGCGCACCGCGTCAATCACCACCCCGGCGGAATTGGGCGAATCCCACACCTCCAGCTTGCACTCCAGCCTCAGGGGCACGTCGCCAAAGGTCGTGCCCTCCATCTGGATATAGCAGAACTTGCGGTCGGTCAGCCAGGGGATATAGTCGCTGGGGCCGATATGGATGTTCTTCGGATCCAGCTCGTAATCAAGCTGGCTGGTGACGGCGTTAGTCTTGGAGATCTTTTTGGATTCCAGGCGCTCGCGCTCCAACATGTTATAAAAGTCGGTGTTGCCCCCGAAGTTGAGCTGATAGGTGCGGTCCAGGCGCACCCCGCGCGAGCGGAAGAGATGCGTCAGCACGCGATGGGTGATCGTCGCCCCTACCTGGCTCTTGACGTCGTCGCCGATGACCGGCAACCCGCGCTCCTTGAAGCGCGCCTGCCAGTAGGCCTCGCGGGCGATGAACACCGGGATGCAGTTGACCATACCGCAGCCCGCGTCCAGGATCTGCTGCACATACCACTTGGTGGCCATCTCCGAGCCGACGGGCAAAAAGTTCACTACGACATCGGTATGGGTATCTTTGAGGATGCCCACGATATCGTCCGTGGAGCCGGGGGCCTTCTTGATGACCTCCTTGAGATACTTGCCCAGGCCATCATGGGTCATGCCCCGGTACACCTTCACCCCCATATGGGGCACATCGGCGAACTTGATGGTGTTGTTGGGGCCTGACCAGATCGCCTCGGAAAGGTCCTTGCCCACCTTCTCGGCATCAATATCGAAGCCGGCGGTGAACTCAATATCCCCCACGTGATAATCGCCCAGGCGAGCGTGCATCAGGCCGGGGATAAACTTGTCCTCGGGGGCGTTGCGGTAATAATAGACCCCTTGGACCAACGCGGCGGCGCAGTTGCCCACGCCAATGATAGCTACTCTAACCTTCTTACTTCCCATTGAGATTCCTCCTGGCGATATAAAGCGTCCCGGCGGCCTCGGTCGCCGGTCGAGACCTGGATAGCTGGGCATGATACGTCAGATGGAGCCTTGCGTCAAAAGCCGCTCCCTGCACGTATACGGCCATTAGGGCGGCGAAACGCCTTCGTTATGACGAGCTTCTACCCGGAATGCGCGCCGCATGTTCCAGGAATTGCTGTAGGGCCTCGCGCTCTATCTTGAAGCTGTGCTCGGGGCCGGGGTAGGTCCTCTCCTTGATCTCCTGGACAAAGCGCTCCATGGCCTGGCGGATGATCGCCCCCACCTCGGCGTAACGCTTGGCATGGCGCGGGGTAAAGGCCTCAAACATGCCGATGGCGTCGTGAAAGATCTGGCAATGGCCGCTGCAATGAGGCCCCGAGCCGATGCTGATCGTGGGTACGCTCAGCTTCTCAGTGATCACCTCGGCCACGCGCGCGGGCACCAGCTCCAAGAGGATGGCGAACACCCCGGCATCCTGCAACGCCAGGGCGTCCTCCAAGATGGCGATGGCCGCGTCGCCGCTGCGCCCCTGCACCTTGTACCCGCCGATCATGGAGGCGCTCTGCGGCGTCAGCCCTAGGTGCCCCATGACGGGGATCCCCGCGCGGACGATCCCCCGCACGGCCTCCACCATGTTGCGCCCTCCCTCCAGCTTGACGCCGTCAACGCCCGCCTCGGCCATAAAGCGCCCCGCGTTGCGGATGGCCTCCGATACCGAGACCTGGTAGGACATATAGGGCATATCGCCGATGACAAAGGCTCGTTGGCACCCCCTAGCCACCGCGCGGGCAAAGATGATCATCATGTCCATCGTCGCCGGCAGCGTATTGGGGTACCCCAGGACAGTCATGGCCACCGAATCCCCCACCAGCACGATGTCCACGCCGGCGCGGTCGATGATGCACGCCGTCGGGTAATCGTAACAAGTGATCATCGTCAGGGGGATCCCCTTGCGGACCTGGGCCAAGAGATCGGGGATGGTTAGCTTTTCAGGCATGGGCTTTACCTCTCTTCCTCACGTGATGCGCACATTATGCGACCAAGAGGGCCGGCCTGTCAACGAGCAAAACCCCTTGACATCCTCTCAAGGCAAAGGTACACTCGCCGTTGGTTGTCCATCACGAGTGGAGGGTATCATCTCGCTCTGAGGAGCTTGATCATGGCTGACGCCCCATACCATCCCCTCATCAAAGAGATGCCCGCAAACGAGCGCCCCAGGGAGCGGCTCGCCCTCTATGGCGAGAGTGCCCTCTCCAACGCCGAGTTGCTCGCCATCGCCTTGCGCACCGGCTCACAGCAAGAGAACGCCATCGCCCTGGCCCAGCGGCTCCTCGCCGCCTTCAACGGCTTGAGTGGCTTGGCCCGGGCCAGCGTACAGGAGCTCTGTCGGGTTCCGGGCATCAAGGAGGCCAAGGCCGCCCAGATCAAAGCTGCCCTGGAGCTAGGGCGTCGCCTGATCCTCTCTGCCGACGATGGCCGTCCGCAGATCCGCTGCCCTGACGATGCCGCCACCCTCCTGAAGGCAACGATGGGCACCGAGATGCAAGAACAATTGCGGGTCATGCTGCTGGATTCCAAGCATCGCGTGCAACGCGTGCACGTGGTCTATGTGGGCAACGTGAATTCGGCCACGATCCGCGTCGCCGAGGTCTTTCGCGAAGCCGTCAAGGATAATGCCGCGGCGATCATCGTGGCCCATAACCACCCCAGCGGCGATCCGAGCCCCTCCCCGGAGGACATCCAGGCCACAGAGGAGATCGTCCGCGCAGGCCGTATGCTAGACATCGAGGTCCTTGATCACCTGATCATCGGCCGCCAGCAACACGTCAGCCTCAAGGAGCGCGGCCTGGGCTTTCAGTAGGATGCGAGCGGAGCACGATCATGGGAAAGATACGCCAACCCCTGCCTGTCAAGCTGATCATGCCCATGTTCACCGCCTTCCCTCAGCTCTTTGAGGCCGCAGAAGAGGCTCTGAGCGCCCATTTCGGCCCGGTGGACTACCGTAGCCCCCGCTTGCCCTTCACCCACACCACCTATTACGAGCGCGAGTTCGGCAAGGACTTGGTGCGCCAATTCCTCTCTTTCGAGCGGCTGATAGACCCCGGGCAGCTGGCAGAGATCAAGCGCCTGACCAACACCCTGGAGGAACAATTAGGCGAGGGAGGCCGGAGGAGGATCAACCTGGATCCGGGCTACATCGCTGCAGCCAAACTCGTCCTGGCCACCACCAAGGATTACGACCATCGCATCTACCTCGGCCAGGGCATCTACGCCGAGGTCACCCTCAGCTATCGCGAGCGCGACTTCCGTCCCTGGCCGTGGACCTACCCGGATTACCGCAGCGAGGCCTATCTGGAGATCTTTCGGGCCATCCGCCGCATCTATCTCGCTCAGCTCAGGGCCCTCTCCGCCGAGCTCACTCGGCAATCAGGCTGATATCCGAGATCAGGCTCTCGTAATCCCAGCCTGAGGCGTAAACCCTGATGCGCATGATCCTAAAAGGTTTGATGGGCAGGGTCTCCAAGAGGTTGCCCGATTCAAACAAGTACCAGCGGTCCTGAGGTAGTTGTTGCCCGTACGTGGTGGGGTTGCCGGCCTCGTTCTGGTAATAAAAGCCCTGGATCCAATCGGTTTCACTATCGTAAACATCACGATAGGTGAGCCGGATCATCAGCGGATACTCGGAGCTGAGATACCCTCCCCCCGAGAGGCTCTGATAACGCACCTTGACCGTCGCCCGAACGATCAAGGAACTCGCCGGGTCGGGCAGCCTTTGATCGATCACCTGCTCCAAGACGGTCTCACAGTGATTGCCATAGCCGCCGGAGCGCCATAACCTCACGGCCTTTCGCCCCTCATCAATGACCATCTCCACGTGGCCATCCACATCGCCCCCGTCGGCGCCCTGATCGTTGAAAGTGCGCCATCCCGTCTCCAACGGCTCGCGAAAATCGCCGTTGGTCAGCAGATTGCGCGCCACGCTCATCGGCGGCCGCGGGGCACGGCCCAGCTCAATTTGCGTGCGCTGACGGGGGGTAAGCTCCATCTCCACCCCGTTGGCCCGCACCCTCGCCCGCCCACGATAGGTGGCCACCTCCGCTCGCTCGTTGTTGGCTTGCAAGGCATAGCTCCCGTCCGCATCCAACAAGGCCTCGCCCTGTGGCATGCTCACGCGAAAATCAAGGGGCGCCTCCAGGGAGAGCGCCGTGCCGATACGCACATACCCCCCCAAGAGGCTAAAGTGCAGGCTATTCGCCAGCGGGCTGATGCCGAAGCGCGGCGCACGCAACCGATCCAGATGGACGACCGTCCCGGGGAAAAGGCGCATGAAACTGTGATCAAAGAAAGTGACCACGGCCTCAGAGGTCTCATCTAGACGAACGAGGGTGCCCTCGGAGACGGCCATGCTCTGCCCCTTGCTCAAGGGGGCGGGGCCTCTCCCTAGCGACGGCTCCACGACCACCGTGCCCACCAACGGTTCGACCAGGGCGGTGCGCCTCACCTCGGCGTTCAACAGATACCAACGAATCCCCAGCGGCACGCCCACCACGATCAAACAAAAGGAGGCGAAAGCCATCAAAAGGATGGCCCAGGCGAGCCGCTCGGGATTACGCCTTCGGACAAGTGCCGATGCTCGCCACAGGTCTGGGGAATCAAAACTCGTCATCTAGGCGCGCACCTCAAAGCGTTCAAACTCGCCCCTAGGAGCCTGCCAGCTCACCTCCACCTTTGAGACATGAGCCAAGCTGGGGCCCACGTGAAGCCACGATAGCAGGCTCTGCAACGCATCCTCCGGCCCTTCGGCGACAGCCTCCACCGTCCCATCCCAACAGTTGCGGACATAGCCCACAAGGCCTAGGCTGCGCGCCCTCTCGCGAGTGTAATAGCGAAAGTTCACCCCCTGTACGCGGCCATGCACTATGGCCCGAAAGCGCTTTACCTCTTTCTGTTGGCTCTTGCTCGCCTCACCCATCCGTCTCTCACCTCTGGGGCATGGGCTTAATCCAAGCTAAGCACATCGTCCGCCCATTCATCGTCCTCGGCGAGGTCCGAGTCGTCCTCAAAATCCTCCTCTTCTTCCGCCGCGAGCTCCAGGCTCAGGTCGTCGGCCTCCAGCTCGTGCACAAAGAGGTCCAGCGGGCGCGTGGCGAACTCCATCTCATCCAGGGCTTCCAGAGCCGCCGAGGCCAGGACCTCATCCTCGCTTTCGGCCAGATGGCTGAGGATCATTCGCGCGCGCTTGCCGCCGATCTGCCCCAACGCCCAAATCGCCATGTCCTGCACCTCCCGATCCGGGTCCTGCACGAGCTGGGCTAACTGGGGCACGGCTCGCCTGAGCTGCAGCTCGCCACAAGCCCGCGCCGCCTCATAACGCATGGCGGGAGAGCTGGCACTCAACTCGGCCAGCACGGTATCCGCCCAAAAGACATCGGCGCTACGGCCCATGGCGAATACCGCGCTCTGGCGCATGCGCTCATCCTCGTGCTCGTAAGCTCGGTCGATCAGCCGACGTGCCCGGTCATCGTTGATGAAAGCGATGGATTCAATAGCCCGGCGGACAACCTCCAAATCCTCGTTGGGGCTGTCGATGGCCCGCTCCAGGGCTTCGCGAATCCTCTCCCCTTGCCTCGGATCCAGCTCGTCGCACTCGGCCAGGTAGACGAACCGGCCCAACGACATGGCCGCAGCGGCGCGGACACCGGCATCAGGATCCGAGGAGAGCAAGCGGATCAAAGGCTCAACGAGATCGGGATGCTCATCTTCCCACAACCCCTCTACCGCGTAACGCCGCACGACGGGATCGCTGTCGTTCAAACAGCCGCGAAAGATGAGCACATAGTCTATCTCAAAGTTCTCCTCGGCCAACTCAACCATGCGCGCCATGATCTCGCGCTTACGCTCCACGCCGATCCCCTTCCACGCCGTGAAAAAGGCCTCGTTCTCGGCGCGCGAAGGTCCCGAAAGACTGATCAGCGTGCGCCGCGCCAAGGGTTTGTCCTCTTGCATGAGCTCGCGCAAAGCACGCTCAAAATCTGAGAGCATCTTTCACCTACCTATCCGATCTAAGCCCCCATTTCAGTGAAATTCTAGCACAATCGGCGCGCTTCGCCTAACAGATTATTTCCAAGTAAACCGCCGCACCTCGCTCGTCTGGCTCCTGGGGACTCCCTCCCGTCCCCCATCGGGCTTGGTGCCCGTCTGCCTCATCACCCTCACGTCCCACTCAAATTCAGGGCGCAGCGGGTCGGGCTTCTGATACAACTCCCGAGGGACCCTCCAGCGCACCTCCTTCGTCCAGGTGCCGCTATACTGGAGGGCTCCACCGGCATAGTAACGCAAGCTCACGGCATACCACTCATCCTCCGCCAACGCCCCAACGGGCTCCCAACTCAGCCAGATTTGGGAATCCGGCCCCCCAAATTCCCGGCCATCAACGGGCTCAATGAGCTTGGGCGCGGGCAAGAGGGGCACGGCCGTGGCCGTCGGCGTGCGCGTAGGGGGGCGGGCCGTGGCCGATGGGCTTGGCGTCGGCGGGATAGGGGTCGCCGTGGGCGTCGCACTCGCGGGAAGGCTCGTCACAGTGGGCGTTGCGCTCGGAGCCGCCGTCTCCGTGGGGGTTGGGCTTGGCGGAATAGGCGTCTCGGTCGGCTTGGGCGTGGCCGTAGGAAGAGGAGTCGGGCAGGCGGTCGGCAGGGCGCTGGGGGTGCTCGTGGGCTCGTTCGTCGGCGAAGCGTTGGCGGCGAGCGCCGGCCCCGAGGCCTCCTGAGAGAGCTGCGCCCTCTCCACACGCTGCGCAGTGGCCACTTGTCCGGGCCGGGTCCACACAAAACGCCACATGCTGTACAAGCTCAACCCCAAAAAGAGCACGAGGGCCAGCGCTACAAGCTCATCGCGCCAGCTTCTCCGCAAGGGCCTGCCGCAAACGGGGCAGATATGTAACCCTGCCGTGACCCGCTGGCCACATTCGCGACAGCGCACCCTGGACCGACGCTCGCGCAAGCTTGCCCCACAAACAGGGCAAACCCGCCATGCTGCCTGGACTTGTACTCCGCAACGTCTGCACCTCATCCCGGCTGCCCGATCAGGTGAGTAGACGCACGATATCAAAATAGGTCACGACGGCCATCAGGCCCAGCAAGATGACCATGCCCACCAGATGCACCAGCGCCTCGCGCTGGGGGGGCACTTTGCGCCCCCCGCGCACCCATTCCAGAAGCACAAAGATCAGCCTGCCCCCGTCAAGGGCCGGCAAGGGCAGGAGATTGACCAGAAACAGATTCAGGCTCAAAAAGGCCGCGAACTCCATCAACTGGGAGATCCCCGTCTTGGCCACCTCAGCCGTCGTGCGATAGATGCCCACCGGCCCGCTGACCTCTAGAGGCATCTGTTTGTGGATGATGGCCCGAATGCCGGCAAAGATGCCCCGAATCCCATACCAGGTCGCCCGAATACCCAAGGGCACGGCCTGCCAGATGGGATAGGCTCGCTTATCCAGAGGCAGGTCAAGGGATACGCCCAACGGCCCTTCGTTTGGGGGCGGCTTCACGCGAGGAGTCACCGTGATCGGCGGGAGCAACTTCCCATCGCGCCGCAAGACGACCTCAATGGGCTTACCTAGGTTGGCCCGGGTCAGCTCCACCGCCTGTTGCACATTTTGGACGGTCTGGCCGTTGATAGAGATGATCGTATCCCCAGGTCTGAACCCGGCTTGCTCCGCCGGCGATCCGGCAGCGACGACGTAGATGCCCGCCCCCGGTCCCTCGACGGGCACCAATGTGCCCACCATGAAGGTCACGCTATAGAGCACCATCGCCAACAGCACGTTCATCAGCGCCCCGGCCACGTAAACCAGTGCGCGCGTCGTACGCCCCTTGCTGGCCAGGCTGCCCTCCACCGAAGGATCATCCTCGGACATGCGCACAAACCCCCCGATGGGCAGCCAATTCAAGGAAATCACCGTCCCTTGCCAGGTCCCCAAGGTGAGCAGCCGTGGCGGATAGCCGAAGCCGAACTCCTCAACGCGAACGCCGTTGAGCTTGGCCACGATAAAGTGGCCGAACTCATGGGCGAACACTAACAGGCTGAATATGACGACAAAAGACACGAATCCGGTCATGACCCCTATCCTCGTTATTCTTCGCCGATGATCCGCGCCCCGACCGCCGGCCGGCTTACCAGATACCTCCCCCCCAGGGCGGGCAGCAGGCGCCCCAGCTCCCCTTCCAGCTCCCCTTGATCCGGAGCCTCACAAAGCAGATGGACGTTGGCTCCGGCATCAATGGTCAGATAAACCCTCAGGCCCTGGCGCCTCCAATCCTGAACCGCCCGGATCAGAGCCACCGTGCCCGGAGCCCAATAGTAGATGCCGCTCAGCCACTCGCGGCCGGCAGGAGAAGAGGTCATGGCCACAGCATGCATGGCCATCGCCTGCCTTTCCACGGCCATTCCCAAAGTGCCCAGATCCCTCTCGGCCAGTGCGCGACGCACGGTCTCCAGCGTGGGCGGCAAGGCGGCAAGCCACGCCGCGTAAAACGGGCTCGTCTGGGCGGCCCGGTGTCCCTCAGATGAGGGGACCTCCTTCGGCCCCCCTTCAAGGATCACCGTGATGATGCGCAGATCCCAATGCTCAGGGGGGAAAAGCTGCCGGGCATAGGCCGTCTCATCCGTGCTCCCGGCCACGAACTCCACAAAGCCATCGGGGATCGAGCGACAGGCCGAGCCGGAACCTTTCCGCGCCAGGATGGAAAGCTCCCTCTCCGTCAAGCTCAGGCCGGCTGCCCTGCTGGCCGCCAGCGATAGCGCCGCGAAGGCCGAGGCCGAAGAGGCGATCCCCGCTGAGGCCGGAAAATCATTCCACGATTCCACCTTGGCCCGCGTTGTGATGCCCGCAAGCTGCCTCACCCGGTCAAGGTGCTTCACCACCCGCAGATAGGCCTTGGACGGCGCAGCCTGCCCGTCAATCGTCACCGAATCCGCCTCTGCGCCGGGCACAAAGACGACGGTTGTCGTCGTTGCCGCTCCGCTGAGATTAACGGAGATGGAAGAGCTGGCGGGAATATTCAGTTCCTCATCCACCTTGCCCCAATACTTGACCAGGGCCAGGTTGGGATGGGCCTTGGCCGTAACCTTCAACCCTTCAGCCCTCAATGCGCACCCCCTCGGCGCCCGTCCTGACCCGGAGCACCCGCGCCCCCGGGATCCCGGCCCCCTCAATGGCCCGCTCCACGTCAAGGCGCCGACCTTCATCAACTAAAGCGATCATGCAATCCCCGCCGCCAGCCCCCGATAGCTTGGCCCCATAGGCCCCAGCAAGGCGAGCGGCGTGGATCAAACGATCCAATTCATCGGTGCTGACCCCCAACGCCTGAAGCCAGCCTTGATTGAGGTTCATCAACCGTCCCACCTCTGGGAGATCCCCTCGCCACAGGGCCCCTTTCGCCTCATCTACAAGCGCGGCGATGCTCTCCAGGATGGTGTTCACGAGCAACGGAAACCTCTGTCGGCGCTGGGCGACCCTTTTGATATATTCCGTCGTATCCGCCTTGATCCCCGTGTAGCCCACGACTAACGGCAGCTCTCCCACCCCAAGCGGCTCAAGGACTCGGCCACCGGTGACGTAATACAACGTGCCCCCGTAGATCGCCGCGGCCACATCAAAGCCTGAACTCAAGCCCTCCTGGGCTGCCAGGGCAACTTCGTAGCCCAACTTGAAAAGGTCCCCTGGGCCTATCGCCTCCCCGGCGACCTCGGCCAAGGCTCTCAAGGTGGCCACGGTCACGGCCGACGAGCTTCCCAGGCCATACGAGGCGCTCAAGGCATCCTGGGGCCGTCCTTGGCCCCCGCTCTGAGGGTGCGGAACGCTCGTGATCTCAACGCCGAACGTCCTGCCCACATGTTGCCAGAAGCGCCTGAGCGCCAAAGCCACAAACCTGACCGCCGAGGGGAAGCGGTCCGCCCCCAGCACGTCTTGGACGCCCAGCGCCAAGGGCTCAGATATCCCCGGCACGCATAAGATCACTTGATCCCCGGCGAGCATCCGGACACAAACCCTCACTCTCGCCTCAACCGCCGAGACGATACAAGGGTATCCATAGACCACCGCATGCTCACCGAACAAGATCAACTTGCCCGGTGCCGAAGCGCAAACCGCTCTCTCAGAGCTCACTCCAAAGCCTCATGGCGAATGAGCGTGCCCTCGCGAAACGCGGGGTTGATGAGCGCTCGCTCTATCAAGCGGCTACGCCGCCCGGTGAGCACCTGCACAACCAGCTTGGGCTGCTCTTGAACCAACTGAAACCACAACCTGACCTGTCTCAGCGTCCCCCCATCCACCTCGGTGCCGAACGAGGTCGCCAGCGTGCGCTCTATCTGTTCATAGTTACGGGCATTGATCTCCGGGATCAGGCGCACGACCGCATCCCGCTGCGGATCGCCCGAATAGATCCCCGCCGCTTCGTCGGCGATGATCACCCGCGCCGGGTAGAGCCGCCGAGCCAAGTGGGCGAGGATCTCCTCACAAGAGATGAAGGTGCATCCACGCTGATCATCGATGGCCACGTCATCGTAGACAATGGGCATCAGACCTCGCCGCAACATCTCCGCGAGGGGTTCAACGGCCATCTCCACCAGCTCGCCATTGTGGCAGCGCGCCGAGGCAGAGGGCTGTAAAGAAACCGCACGCAGCCCCTCGGCGAGCATCGTGTCGGTGACGAGGCGGTTCAGGCGCTGCGCGCCGGCGGCCACCTCAGCGTATCCTCGCCAATCCTGTAGATTTCCCTCGCGCAGGTGATATTTATCGGCTATAAAGTGTCCGAAAGATCCGCTGCCATGGCCGAGCACAAGCTGCAAATCCGGCCGGGCTTGCAGCGCGGCCATGATCTCCCGTGCGGCTCGGGCGATCGCCGCCGGCCTAGGGGTCTCATAGCGATATTCGTCCGTGATCAACGAGCCACCCAGCTTGAGGAAAACCAGTTCGCCCACCGCCCCACCTCCTCATCGCGCTCCATCCCGGCCTCGGCCAGGTTCACCTATCGGCCAGCTCCACCTTCGTCACCGCTTCCCTGGTGATGCGATAAGCCTCCAGATCTCTGGGCACAATCGTGTTGGGGAAAATGGCGCGCGCCTCTCGCGCGATATCCCGTTCCGAATAGCGCCGCGAGAGATGCACCAAGAACAGGTTCTTGACTCCCGCCGTAGCCGCCAATTCCGCCGCCTGGGCGGCCGTCAAATGGCCGAAACGCTGGGCCATCTCCGCCTCGGCGGAGGTATACGTCGCCTCAATCACCAGCGCGTCCGCGTCGCGACAGACTTCTACCAGGTCATCGGTCCGTCCCGCGTCGCCCCCATGCACCAACTTGACGCCCGGGATCTCCGGCCCCAACACCTGATCGGGATGGATGACCGTGCCATCGGCCAGCCGAACCGACTGGCCGGCCACCAGCGCC
>Ga0123519_10001558_pt1 | contig 39329 bp, 42 predicted proteins | sample YelNatPaOPRAMG02_FD_87396 | JGI IMG/M metagenome (GOLD analysis project Ga0123519, IMG submission 87396) | Hot spring microbial communities from Yellowstone National Park - Yellowstone National Park OP-RAMG-02 (version 2) | ecosystem: Environmental > Aquatic > Thermal springs > Hot (42-90C) ...
TGGGTACGGCCCTGCGCCAGGGATGCAGGAGTATTAAGAACTTCGAACTGTTACCCAAGCCTCCCGAAAACCGCACGGAGGAGTTCCCCTGGCCCTTGTACCCACGGGTGCTGAAGATCGATTATGGCCATGAGGAGGCTATCGATAGATTCGGGGAGGATCCGAGGGAGTGGGGGATCCTGACGAAAGAGTTCCTGAACGATGGGAAAGGACACGTGCAGGGTATCCGAACCGTCCGCGTAGAGTGGGCGAAGGATCCAAAGGGAAAACCTTTCATGAAAGAACTTCCCCACACGGAACAGACGTGGAAAGCAGATTTGGTGTTGTTGGCCCTGGGATTTCTCGGGCCGGAAAGAGAAACCCTCGATGCCTTTGGGGTAGAGAAAGATCCCAGGTCCACCATTAAAGCCGAGTACGGAAGTTTTGCCACTTCTCATCCCAAGGTGTTCGCCGCAGGGGATGCCCGGAGGGGACAGTCCCTCGTGGTGTGGGCGATCCATGAGGGAAGAAAGGCTGCCCGGGCTGTGGATCTCTTTCTCATGGGGGAAACGTACCTACCTTGACTCTCGAGAGCTTCTGTGCTATAGAATCCTCTGCAAAAAATTCGAGTGGGAGTGCAAGATGTACGTATTGGTGGAAATCAAAGGAAAACAGTACAGAGCGGAACCGGGATCGGTACTGAAGGTAGACAGGATTCCCGAAGAAAAAGGCGCAGCGGTCGAATGGAACAGTGTACTTCTCGTTGGGAAGGAGGGGGAGACCTCCGTGGGAACTCCCTACGTTCCGGGGGTTACCCTGAAAACCCGAGTGGAAGATCATGGAAGGGACAAAAAGATCATCGGTTTTAAGTATAAGAAGCGGAAAAACTACCGGAAGCGGTGGGGGCACCGCCAGCCGTACACGTTGTTGAAAGTAGAGGAGATTGCAGGGGTATAGGGTGATTCGGGTACGGGCCTCTATCGGGGGGAACGGCTGCCTGCAAGCCCTGGAAGCCCAGGGACACGCCTTCAGGGCGGCGTCGGGGTTTAGTCCCGTATGCGCGGCTGTAACTGCCTTCCTGCGTACGGCAGGGGAACTACTGGGAGCGGAGAAGGAGTTGGAGGTACGGGTGTCTGCCCCTGAGGAAGGCTCTTTCGCCCTGCGAGTGGGGGAAGTACCTCCCCGTCAGGTTTGCCGCATCCAGGGGATTACCGATTTTCTCCTGTTCGGGATACAGAGGTTGGCAGAAGATGCCCCCGATGAAGTTTCTTTCATATTCAAAGAGGGAGAGTGAGGTATGGCACATAAGAAGGGTGGCGGAAGTTCCAAGAATGGTCGGGATTCCGCGGGTAGAAGGCTAGGGGTTAAACGGTTTGGAGACGAGATCGTAAAAGCGGGAGAGATTCTGGTGCGCCAGAGGGGCACCGTGATCCATCCCGGGAAAAACGTGGGACGGGGGAAGGATGACACCCTCTTTGCCCGAACGGCCGGAAAAGTAACCTTCAAGACCCTACGAGGAAAAAAGATCGTCACTATCGAACCCCTCGAATAGACGGTGGCTTGTCCGTGCACCATTTCATCGATGAAGTCATTCTCGAACTTTCCTCCGGCTCCGGGGGGGCAGGGTGTGTGTCTTTTCGTCGAGAAAAGTACGTTCCCAAAGGCGGACCCGACGGCGGCGATGGAGGGAAGGGCGGGGATGTGATTTTTGTGGTGCGCAGGAATCTAAAAACCTTACGGCACTTGAAGAAAAACCCTGTGCTGAAAGCGCAGAACGGGTTTCCCGGAGAGGGGGCTCTTCGGCACGGAAAGGACGGGGAATCAATCGAAATCCCCGTACCTCCCGGTACCCTGATCAAAGATGCAGAAACAGGGGAGCTCTTGAAAGATCTCACCGAGGAAGGAACGTCGTGGGTGTTCCTCACGGGGGGAAGGGGAGGGAAGGGGAATGCGCATTTCAAATCTGCTAGACACCAGGCCCCCCGTTTTGCCCAGAAGGGAGAACCAGGAAAGACAGCCCGGGTAAAGGTGGAGTTGAATATCATTGCCGACATCGGTTTTGTCGGTTTCCCCAATGCGGGCAAGTCCAGCCTTTTGAAAGTACTCACCAACGCACGACCGGAAGTCGCCCCTTATCCATTTACCACAAAAACTCCTCATCTGGGAGTGCTTACCGTGGGAGAAGAGGATATCGTTCTGGCAGACATCCCGGGGATTCTCGAAGGGGCTTCCGCAGGGGTGGGATTGGGGATCAAATTCTTGCGACATATCAGTCGGACGAAAGGATTGGCATTTCTCATAGACCTTTCCCAACCGGATTTTCTAGAGCATTTCGATATCCTTTTGAAGGAAGTGGGGGAGTTCTCTCCGGAACTGGCAAGAAGAAAGAGGGTCCTGGTGGGTACCAAGATAGATCTGTTGGAATCTTTACGTCCCCTGGAGGAACTGCAAAGTAAGTATCCGAATGAACAGGTAGTAGGAATATCTTCCCTTACCCGCCAGGGGCTGGATACATTGGTTCAACTATTTCTGCGATTGTCTAAAGAAGAGGAATGAAGGAATGAGACTTGCGCTTCTAGGGGGTACCTTCAATCCGATTCATATCGGGCATCTGTACATAGCGGAGGAGGCCCTTGTATCCCTGGGATATGAAAAAATCGTTTTCGTACCTTCCTATCGCCCAGCCCACAAAGCTGTAAGTGAAAAAGACGATCCCCAGAAGCGGCTGGAAATGGTCCGATTGGCTACGGAGGGGAGGGAAGAGTTCATCGTGGAGGATTGCGAGATTCTCCGAAAAGACACCTCCTATACGATGGACACCATCGAATACCTCTATCATCGGTATCCCGTTTCCGGGAAGATCGGGCTCATTATCGGGGAGGATCTAGTGCCTGGATTCCCTACCTGGAAGATGGTGGATCGGTTGCTGAAGGAGGTGGACATCATCGTCGCCTACAGGACGAAACGGGAACCCTTTCCCTATCCTGTACCCGTACGGTATGTAGAGAACCTGGTGCTTCCCATCTCCTCCTCCGAGATTCGGGCGCGAATCAAAGCAGGGAAGGCCTTTCGCTACTTGGTTCCCGAATCGGTGTATCGGTATATTTGTGAGCAGGGGTTGTACCGGGATGCCTAGGGACGACAGAGAAGCCTCCATCCTGTCCTATCTTCAGTCTACCCTTTCTCCTGAACGGTTGATCCATTCTATGCATACCGCAGCCTTGTGCAGGGAATTGGCACACCGGTTTGGCCTGGATCCACAAAAAGGATACTGGATCGGATTGCTCCACGATGCGGCCAGGGAACTTCCCCCCGATGAATTGGTAAAGCGAACCCTATCCATGGGAATCCAACCCGATCCGGTGGAAAGGGAAAACCCCGTTCTCCTGCATGGGTTGGTTTCAGCAGAAATTGCCCGCTTCCGATTCGGAATCGAAGAAGATGAACTGCTAGAGGCTATTCGTCATCATACCCTGGGGAAACCAGGACTAGGCCCCTATGGAAAAGTTCTCTACGTGGCAGATTACATCGAACCTTCCCGGACCTTCGTAGACGAAGCTTTTCGATCCAGAGTACTTTCCTTGCCCTTGGACGAGATGTTGCTGGAAATCCTGGAAGCGGAAAGGAAGCATCGGAAAAACCTTGCACCAATTACGCAGGAAATGTACGATGAACTGAAGGGTGGAATCCTTGAGAGGGCATAGTCGAAGGAAGTTCGATACCGGACTGATATTCCTTGTCTCTGTTTTTCTGATCCTTTTGGTAAGTGGAATCTACATCTATCAGCAGGTTCGGGTGGATCCCGTGACCACTTCCATACAGCAGGGCAAGCCCTTTGCGGTGCAACTGATGATCCACGATGGGAAAGAGCTCAAGTATACGGAGCTCCTGTTCTACAGTCCCTCGACAGGTCGAGCTGCCTTACTCGATATTCCCGGAAACCTGGGAGTGATTCTTCCCCAGGCAAAAAAAGTGGGAAGAATCGATTCCCTGTACAAGGTACACTCCATCGAAGGGTATCGAGATACGATCGAGGCTTTTGTAAAGGAGGATATTCCTTTTTTTCTCGAGATGTCTTTTTCTCAGTTGGAGCGGCTCATCGACCTTTTGGGAGGAATCGAAGTATTCATCGCCAACTCCCTAGAGATGGATGTGAAAGGAAGAAAAATCCAGCTTCCCTCAGGCAACCTACACCTGGACGGGGGGAAGGCCATGGTATATGTCTCCCTCCAGGATCCGGAGGAATCGGATATCGATCGAATTATCCGGATCCAGAAATTCATACAGTCCCTATTGAAGAAAATAGGCGAATCGGTGGAGTTTCTCACACATCCCGATGTGGTGCCCTATCTGAAAGAAGTTGTGCGAACGGATATGGAAACCAGAGGACTTCTTTCCTTCTTGAGGGAGATGAGAAAACTCGATATAGAGCGGATGTCCTTTCAACGGGTATTGGGAAACCTACGAAAAGTGGAAGCCGAGGATCTGCTATTCCCTCATTTCGAAGGACAGCTCCTCCGGCAAACGGTAAAGAAAATGCTCGAAACCCTCGCCAGTACGGAGGGAGTTCGAGGAGAAGAAGCGGGTTTAACTCTGGAAATCCTCAACGGCACCAAGATGCCGGGCCTGGCACGAAGAACCAGGGAAATCTACCAAAGTTTTGGTTTTGACGTGGTCTCGTATGGAAATGCAGAGACTCAGGAGATTGAAAAAACAGTGATCATCGATCGGAAGGGGAATAGGGAGGGAGCCGCCAGGGTAGCCTCTATCATCAAATGTACCAACATCGTTTCGGGTCCTTCTACCTTTGGATCACAGAAAAATGCCGATTTTACCATTGTCCTGGGAGGAGATTTCGATGGAAGATACTGTAAGTAGCCATATGGTCGTGTTGGAGGTAGCCAGATTTATCGAAGAACACAGGGGGAAAAACACCGTGGTCCTGTATTTAGGACCCCGGTGTTCCTTTACAGATTATTTCATCATCACTACCGTCTCAAGCGAAGGACATCTACGTGGGCTATTCAATAATTTGCTTGCTTTTTTGGAAGAAAAACATATAGAACTGTTCCGGAAAAAGAAGAACTTGGATGACGTAGGCTGGCAGCTTCTAGACTGCGGCACCTTTGTCATCCATCTCATGACAGAAGAAAAGCGATCCTTCTACGATTTGGAAAAACTTTGGTTCGAGTGTGAACGAGTGAATTACTCTTCGTCCTCGAAGTCTTCATAGTCCATATCATCGTCCAGGTCTTCTTCGTCGTAGTCTTCGTCCTCCAGATCCTCATCCTCATCCAAATCGTCTTCTATGTCTTCGAAGTCTTCATCCTCGTCTTCATCGTAGAAGTCTTCATCCTCATCGTCATATTCATCGAAATCTTCTTCATCCTCTTCGTCTTCGTCGTACATAAAGGTAATGAGGTATTCTCTTTCCAGTTCATCTTGTAAGGCCATAACATTCCCCCCTCGATTGACCCTAAGGTCGAATTCTCCTGAAAATCTAAGAGAAGAATAAAGGTCTGTCAACTGTTTTATTCGGCACTTAGGGCTACGAAAAACCGCAAGGTGCCGAAATCCCCTTGGAGATTTTTTCCCATGGTTGTCGCTGACCCTGGAAGGGCCATGGTAATACCCTGCCCGATGAAGAGGGTGGGAGGAGTGATCATGCAATTCAAACCGCATGCTTCCAGCTTGACGATGGCCTTTCCCGCAATTTGGTTGACGATTTCCCCTAGGGTGGCTCGATGGAAGGGCCCAAAGTCTATTTCATCGAAGGTTACTCCCAACCGAGAGGCCATTCCGGAAACTAGATTGCGGGCGGTACTCATTTCTGCCTGCAGCACAAGGTACCCCCGCACATCTCCTGTAATTCCAAGACTACTGGTAAGCTCGTAGGCTTCCGGGCAGGATTCGACGATTCCTTTTAGGGGAAGATGAATTTCCTGGAAGAACTCTATAGCCGCAGTTAAAAAATGGTTTGTATACACAGTAGTTTCCTTCGTACTTTTCATTGATAGTGTAATTATTTCTTTAAATAATAGCAAATATTTTCATAATTTCTTGCCTTTTTGCGGAGAACTCCTTACAATTCTTCCCCAACCAGGGGGGATAGAAAATGCTCTCAGAGGGAGAAAGGGAATCTTTCAATCGGTTACTGGATATTGCCCTACAGGAGGATCTGGACGTGCGGGGGGACGTTACATCCGAAGCGATCTTTCAGGAGGAACGATGCACCTGCAGATTGGTGAGTAAGGGTGAGGGTATCCTTGCGGGAATCGAATGTTTTCAGGAGGTGTTCCATCGGATCGATCCGGCAGTCCAGTGGGAGGGGGGTCTCGAAGATGGGGATGAACTTACCCCCGGGCTGGTAGTGGCTCGATTCTCGGGTCCTACGAAAAGCATCCTGGTAGGGGAGCGAACGGCATTGAATTTCCTGGGATACCTATCGGGAATAGCGACCATTACTCACCGGATGGTTCTTGCCGCAAAAGAAAAAGGGAAAGCGTCGATTCTGGATACTCGTAAAACCTTGCCCGGCTACCGCGCTCTGGCAAAGTATGCAGTTCGCGTGGGAGGGGGGAGGAATCATCGTTTCGGTCTGTACGATATGGTACTGATCAAGGACAACCATATCGATGCGGTGGGATCTCTTACCGAAGCGGTGAAACGGGTCCGAACCCGATGGGGAAGGGAGTTCCTCGTTGAAGTGGAGTGTCGTACACTGGAGGATGTGAGGGAGGCTGTCGAGTCAGGAGTGGATCGAATCCTACTGGATAACATGGATCCGGAAACCACGAGTGCCGCCGTACACTGGGTGGCGGGCCGTGTGCCGTTGGAAAGTTCCGGCGATATGACTCTGGAACGAGTAGGGACCTATGCCGCTACGGGAGTGGATTTCATTTCCGTGGGGAGAATCACCCATTCGGTTCCCTCCTTCAATTTTTCTCTTCAGGTAGAAAAGGGAAGTGCATGAAGCCTCGACAGTCTTTCTATGATGTTCTGGTAATAGGAGCAGGAATCGGCGGTTTGAGTTGTGCCATCTCCGCAGCGGAAAAAGGACTTTCGGTGGCAGTGGTGTCGAAAGAAACTTCTCTGGAAGAATCCAACACCTTCCATGCCCAGGGGGGAATCGTCGAGCGGGGGGAATCGGATTCTCCCAAACTTCTCTACGAAGATATTTGCAAAGCGGGGGCCTATCTGAACAATAGAAAAGCTGTCCAATTTGTTGCCGAGAAGGGCCCCCTGTTCGTCCGGGAGTATCTGGTAGACAAAGCGGGAGTACCCTTCAACCGCACTCCATCGGGAGAACTAGCGTATACCCAGGAGGCGGCCCATTCGGTTCGAAGGATCCTTTTCGCGCAGGATTCCACCGGCAAAGCCATCGAAATAAGCCTTCTGTCCTACGCGAGAAGCCTTTCGGGTATCGAATTCGTTCCCTCCACGATGGCTGTGGATATCCTGACCAACTGCCATAATTCGAAGGATCCGCAGGAACGGTATCAACCCTTACAGGCCTTGGGAGCCTATCTTCTCGATATCCCCACTCTTCAGATCTATCCCCTCTTCGCTTCCCATGTAGTCCTCGCTACAGGGGGAGTGGGGAATTTGTTCCTCCATACCTCTAACCCCAAGGGTGCCACGGGTGACGGGATCGCTATGGCTCTACGAGTAGGCTGTGAAGTGATCAATGCAGAGTACGTTCAGTTTCATCCTACGATCCTCTTTCATCGGGACAAACAGCGGTTCCTCATTACGGAAGCGTTGCGCGGGGAGGGGGCACGGTTACTGAACCGGAGGGGCGAACCCTTCATGGAACGGTATCATCCCGGAATGAAAGACTTGGCACCGAGGGATGAAGTGTCCCGGGCCATCTTCCGGGAAATGGCTCTCGAGGGAGGGGGGTATGTGCTCCTGGACGCCACCGCATGCCGTGTAGACCCGAAAGAACGGTTTCCCATGATCTTCGAGGTGTGCGAGACTTTGGGGATCGATATCCGGAAGGATCCTATCCCCGTGGTTCCTGCAGCTCACTATTTTTGTGGGGGTATCAAGGTAGATTTGGAGGGCCGTACGAATATCAAAGGACTCTATGCGGTGGGCGAAAACGCCTGCAATGGAATCCACGGGGCGAATCGACTGGCTTCCATTTCTCTACTGGAATCTCTCAGTTTCGGGATACGGTGTGGGAATTATATAGCTGCCCATCCTTTGCCTGTAAAAAAACGAGTTCTTCGCACGATTCCCGAGTGGGTGTATCCCAAAGAACAGGAAGAATTCGATCCTATCCTCATTTCCAACGATCTTTTAAGCATACAGACCCTCATGTGGAACTATGTGGGAATCATTCGAACGAAGAAAAGGCTCCTTCGAGCCCTTTCAGATCTGAATTACATGAACCATAGGATCGAGCAGTTTTACAAAGCGGCCAGGGTAACCCGGGAACTTCTGGAACTGCGTAATGCCGTTTTTACAGGTCTATCCATTGCGAGGGCCGCTTTGCGAAACGAGGAATCCATCGGTTGCCACTACAGGGAAGATTGAATCCAGTTTGACAGAAGATTGTTTTTTTGTATAATACCATCCGGTATGGGAGAAAGGGTGCGAGTGCTGGCTCCCGCGAAGGTGAATCTGCATCTAGAAGTGTTTCCTCCGCGGGAGGATGGCTATCACCCCATCCTTTCCCTGTTCCAGTCGATCTCCTGGTTCGACGAACTGGAGCTCTGTTCTTTGAAAGAGAAGAATGTATGTGAAATCGAGGGGAAGTGGTCCATTCCGAAGGAAGAGAATCTGGTTTGGAAAGCGGTAGCCGCCTTTAGGAATGTTACGGGCATTCCAGCGGGAGTGAGGATCTTGTTAAGAAAGACGATTCCCATGGGTGCTGGATTGGGCGGAGGGTCTTCCGATGCGGCTTCCACTTTGTTGGGGTTGAATCGGTTGTTCGGTGAGCCTCTGAAGGATGAGGAACTCTCCTCTTTGGGGGCGACTCTAGGAAGCGATGTTCCCTTTTTTTGTTCCGCTTCCCTGGCGGTCGTGTCCGGAAGGGGAGAAAAGATCACGCCCATAAAAGGGCGAGGGGATTATAAAGTTGTAGTGGTGGTCCCCCCCTTTCAAGTGTCTACCCGAGAAGCCTACCGTTGGATAGACGAGAGAAAGGGTTGGACCCGAATCGAAGAGAGTAAAATGGGGGACGATCTATCGAGGCTACTGCAGGCACCGATCGAGAGTTGGAAATTTTTCAACGCTTTCCAACCGGTTTTAGAAGATCGGTACCCCGTATATCGAGAGATTCGTAAAGCCTTCCGTGAAACAGGTGCCCTTTTTAGCTCGATTTCAGGCAGTGGTTCCAGTATGTTTGGAGTGTACACCTCAGAAGCGGAAGCTTCGAAAGGGGAGGATGTATTTAAGCAACACTTTTCAGCGGTTAAAGTTACGATTCCTCTTGATAGGAGGCCAATCCCCATATTAGAATAGCCTTGCAACGAAAGTTAGGGAAAAAAGGAGTCCTTCAATGCAGATTACAGACATCCGAATTCGTAAAGTTACCACGGAAGGCAAGTTGAAGGCGTATGTTACCGTTACCTTTGATAACTGTTTCGTTGTGCACAACGTAAAGGTCATCGAAGGTAAAACGGGGATCTTCATCGCCATGCCCAGTCGCAAGACGAAAACGGGGGAATACAAAGATGTGGCTCATCCTATAAACTCCGAGTTTCGGAACGAGTTGCAGAAACGTATCCTAAGTGCGTATTCGGAAATGGGAGAATCGGCAGAGACTACGGAAGCGGAGCCCGAGGACAAATAGTCTTTTGCGGGTTTTCACATACACCACCATGGGACGTCGGCAAGCGGTTAAGCCTCCGGGTTTTGATCCCGGCATGCGTAGGTTCGAATCCTACCGTCCCAGAGAAAATCATTAATGTATGTATAACATTGATCAATAGAAGGAGTTAGTCGTGGAAACTGTAGCATTTTCGGCTGTGGAGCGAAAAGAATTAAAGAAAAGCGCAACGAGACGGTTGCGAAAGGAAGGGATGATCCCTGGAATCGTATATGGGTATGTGGGGACAATACCTATCGCTGTCAATGCCCATGATTTCAGAGCGAAGTTCCATCGGATGTCGGAAAACACAATCATCAAATTGAAGGTTGGCGATAAAGTCTATGATGTACTCATCAAAGACTATCAGAGCAACATCATGAAGGGTACCATAGAGCATTTAGATTTCTATGCGATCCAGAGTGATAAAACCGTACGTACCCGCATACCTATACATCTGGTTGGGTCTGCCAAGGGTGTCAGGGAAGGAGGAATCCTGGAGGTACAACTGCACGAGTTGGAGGTGGAGTGTTTACCGAAGGATCTCCAGGATCATTTCCCTGTTGATATCAGCCGCTTGGAGATTGGACACTCCATTCATGTGAAAGATATACAGATTCCCGCAGGGATCAAGGTTCTTTCTCTACCGGATCAAGTGGTGGTTTCTGTAATCCATGCTAGAGCGGAAGTAGTTGCCCAGCCGACCGCCGAGGCTGCCCCAGCTGCTGGCGAAGCCGCAGGCACGACCCCGGAAGGAACGAAACCGGCAGAAGCTTCGAAACCGGCTCCCGAAAAGAAATAGGAGAGTTCACTGGATCTCTTGGTTCTCGGATTGGGGAATCCTGGGACAACCTACCAATACACGCGTCACAATGCGGGGTTTTGGGTGGTAGACCACCTGAGGGATACCCTGAATATCCGTATGAAGAAACCCACTTTCAGGGCGTATCAAATCGGCAGGGGAAGGATTGGGGATCAAACGGTGTTTCTGGCAAAACCACTGACGTACATGAATCGCTCGGGAGAGGTGGTTCAGCCACTGTTAACCTACGCCAATCTACCCCTTTCCTCTCTGCTGGTGATCTGTGACACCCTCGACCTGCCTCCCGGCAGGATACGGCTCAGGAGGAAAGGATCCTCTGCGGGGCACAATGGGTTGAAATCCATCATGGCAGCTACGGGCACAGGGGAGTTCATGCGGCTCTACATCGGAATCGGCAGACCTTCGGGTGGAATGTCGGTGGTCGATTACGTTCTGGGAAGACCCAATCCGGAAGAACAGCCTCTGTTGGAAGAAGCGGTGATTCGGGCCGGAAAGGCTGTACTAGGCATCCTGGAGAAAGGCCCTGAAGCGGTGATGAATGAAATCAATCGAAAAGAATGATCCCGTGCTGTCTAAGGTACGGGCCTACCTGCGTAAAGTGCCCCTACCCAAGGACTCTATCCTTCTCCTAGCCATTTCCGGTGGGGTAGACAGTACCGCTCTGGCTATCGCGCTGAAGGAACTGGAGGTGGAGTTTTCTTTCTCCCTGATCCTTGGATACTTCAATCACCGTTTGCGTTCGATGGAGGAAGAACAGACAGAAATTTCCTTCGTTTCCGCCCTGGCCTCACGCCTTGAGGTTCCCCTTTTGATCGGCGAAGCGGAACGGGGGTCGATTGCCTCCCAGGCATCTTTAGAAAAGCGAAGTGTGGAGGAAGTCGCACGAGAATATCGGTATCGGTTTTTAGGGAAAACCGCAAAAGAACAGGGGGCTGATTTTCTTGTAACTGCCCATACCGCATCGGACAACGAGGAAACTCAGATCCTCCGGGTCTTGCAAGGTTCTTCTCCCGCAGGACTCAGGGGGATTCCCTGGAAAGATAGAAGAATCCTCCGCCCCTTCATTCGGGTAACCAGGGACGAGATTGTGGATTTCCTCCGTACAAGAGGGGTGGAACCCCTGGAGGATCGATCCAATAGGGATCTACGATTTTTACGGAACGCGGTAAGGCATCGACTGATTCCCCTCATCAGGGAGATCTTTCCCGGCTATCGAACCGCTTTGAAACGGCTGAGCATCAAGATGGGATGGGTCGAAGAGTTCCTCCAGGAAGAACTCTCCCGCCGAGATCCATGGAAATCCACCGATAAAGGGTGGACCTGCAGGGTGGAAGAATTCTATGCGCTTCCACCGATCCTCCGGCTCTACTCCCTCTATCGGCTCTTCGATAGAACGAGGCCGACCACAGTGCACAGGTTTCCCTTCGCCTTCCTTCTTCCCTTGATACAGATTTCTCCTGGAAATAATTTGCGGGGGGTATGGGAGAAGGGCAACCTCCACATACGGATCGAGAGAGGAAGGCTCTATTGGGAATCCAATATTGTCCAGAAAAAGAAAAAAGGGTATCTTTACCTTTTGGAAGGGAAAATGAGATTTACTATTGCAGACACTCTGGAAATCGAAGTGTGTCCTGTGGAAAAGGGAACCTTCCCTGAAAAAGGGGAGGTATTCGATCGGGGGGCCTATCAAACCCTCTTCCTCCGTTCCAGACGTCCGGGGGACACGATTCACTTGAATCGGGGTAAAAAATCGGTAAAGAAACTCTTGAGTGAACTCCATCTTCCTGCCAGGGACCGGGAGGAGGTACCCATCCTGCAGGGGGATACCGAGGTGCTGGCCGTATTCTCAGGAGCCTATGGTCTACCTACCCTTCGATCGAAATCTGCGATACTCGATCCCCTGAAGGACAGAGGAAAATCGAATCTTATCACAATACATATACACAGAATCAGAGGTGGAGAGGGCAGTGAACAATCAGAATAATTCCAACGAACCGAAAAATCAGCCTCCGGTTAGGTTCAATTTCAACAACAATCGGTTTGCCTTGATGTTTCTAGTGGTGCTGATGAGTTTGTTCGTACTTTTTTTCTTTTTCAGTGATAAAACCGTTACCACGGAAATCCCGTACTCCGTATTCCTCGGCTACGTAGACCAGGGAGAGGTAGAATCCGTAAAAATCATCGACCAGCAGGAGATTCAGGGTACTTTGAAGGGAAGGGGAGGAGAATCCACCCTGTTCAAAACCACCATTCCCTACTTCGACAGTGATTTGATCCCCCTGTTGAGAAGCAAAGGGGTACGCATCTCCGGCGGGCAGCGGACTGTATCACCCCTGCGGGTGGTGTTGGAGTTCATGCCCTGGTTCATCGGCTTTTTCTTCATCTGGTTCATGTTCCGCCAAATCCAGGGAGGGGGGAACAAGGCGTTTTCCTTTGGGAAAAGCCGGGCCAAACTCTACATCGACGATGGAAAGAAGGTAACCTTTGCGGATGTAGCAGGTCAGAAAGAGGCGAAGTACGAACTGCAAGAAGTGGTGGAGTTTCTGAAAAACCCGAGCAAGTACACAAAAATGGGGGCCAAGATTCCCAAGGGGGTACTTCTCGTGGGAATGCCCGGCACGGGAAAGACTCTCCTCGCAAAGGCCTGCGCGGGAGAGGCGAATGTCGCCTTCTTCCACATGTCAGGTTCCGATTTCGTGGAAATGTTCGTGGGAGTCGGGGCTAGCAGGGTGCGAGACCTCTTCGAGCAGGGCAGGCGTCATGCGCCCTGTATCCTATTCATCGATGAGTTGGATGCGGTGGGAAGGACTCGAGGGGCCGGGTATGGTGGGGGGCACGATGAGCGGGAACAAACCTTGAATCAGATGCTGGTCGAGATGGACGGCTTCGATACGAAGGATGGAGTGATCATCCTGGCTGCTACCAACCGGCCGGATGTATTGGCTCCTGCTCTGTTACGGCCTGGCCGGTTCGACCGCCAGGTAGTGGTGGACATGCCCGATATCCAGGAGCGAGAAGAGATCCTGAAAATACACTGTGCCCGGATCCCCATGGGTAAAGGGGTGGATCTTGCCAAGCTGGCTAGGGCCACTCCGGGAACCTCCGGCGCCGATTTGGCCAACCTGGTGAACGAAGCGGCCCTGTTTGCCGCCCGAAAGAACAAGAACACGGTAGATATGGAGGACTTCGAAGAAGCCCGGGACAAGATCCTCCTCGGGGTGGCAAGAAAATCGAGAGTGATCCTCCCGAAGGAAAAACGCATGACGGCGATCCATGAATCGGGTCATGCCCTGCCGCATTACTATCTCAAGCATACCGATCCCCTCCACAAGGTCACCATCATCCCCCGGGGTAGAGCGTTGGGTCTGTCTCTCTTTCTTCCTGAAACGGATACGTATTCCCGAAGCAAGAGCTGGTTGGAGGATCGGATAAAGATCATGCTGGGAGGGTATGCCGCGGAAAAGCTCATCTATAACGACACATCTACCGGAACGAAGAACGACATCGAGCAGGCTACCGAGATTGCCAGGAAGATGGTATGCGAGTGGGGGATGAGTCCTGAACTGGGACCGGTTGCCTATGGACAGGAGGATGAACCGATTTTCCTAGGTAAAGAGATCGCGCGCCACAAGGATTATTCAGAGGAAACCGCTCGTAAGATCGATGCAGCTATTCGATCGATCATCAGCAACGCACTGCAGGAAGTGGAACAACTCCTCCTCGAACACAAGGATCAGCTTATTCTCCTGGCGGATACTCTGGTGGAAAGGGAAACCTTGGACGACGATGAGATTCGAGCTTTGTTGGGGTTTCCGAAAAGACAGAGCCACACAGAGGAAGAGGGGAGTAAAGTGAGCCATCCTGAACAAGTGAAGGCATGAGAAGAAAGGTCGTTCCCACTCTTTGTATCCTATGCCTCGTTCTACTAGGCAATGTACATCTCGCTGCCCAACCTCTAGAGGTAAAACCCATCGAAAACCTCCTGAAAGACGGGAAGAGAGAGGAGGCTCTCCTTGTCATCGAATCCTTCCTCACTCACCTACCTACCGAATCGGATCTTCTCTATTTGAAAGGGTTGGCACTTCCTCATGAGGTGCTTTCCCTCGAGAAGGCTATCCAATACAACACTTGGAAGAACTATAAGGAAACAGATGCCCGGCTTCTCCTGGCAGAACGGTACCTGCGGCGACGACTGTTCCCGGAAGCTCTATCGGTACTTCAAGGGATGGAAGCTTCGGGGAGGTCCCTGCCCGAGTATGGGCATCTTCTCGCTCGTATCCAGTTTGGACAGGGTATGCGCGAGGAAGCCTTTCGCACCCTTCGGAAAGCGATGGTCTCCTTTCCCCAGGATCCCCGATTCCTAACCCTATACTTTCGTCATCGGGATTTTGTTACCCCTGAAGATACCAGCCTCTGGGAATTGATAGATCCAAAGGATCCTCACTTTTTGGAAGCCCTGGCAGAATACCTCTGTATCCTACCGGATGGAGACCAACGGAACACTCTTCTTCAAGAGTACCTCCGTTTAGGGGGAAAAGATCCCCGGGTATTCGTACCTAGGGCGGGAATAAAAGACGAAGAGTTCGATGCTCAGTGGAGTAAGGTGAAAGAAGCGGGGGGATTTTCAAGAATCGATATATGGGAAAAGGCCTTTTCCCGTTTCACCACAGGGAAGATCAGGGAGAGGCTTCTGGAAGACCTCCGTCGATACTCAGGGCAGATGGGTCGAGATGCGGAGCTGGACGGGTATGAGGAGGAAGTGAGGAGATTGGTGGAAGGAAATCTAACCTACCTCGCTGTGGATTCGGATCAGGATGGACAGTGGGATCTAGAAATCGATTTCCTGGCTCAAAAACCCTACCGGATGCAGGTAACCCGCAGAGAGGAAAAGATACAGATTTTTTTCGTCGATTACCCCCGGATCGATCGGATCCTGGTACAGCAGGAAGGTTCTCAGAGGGAGTATCGGTATGGCGTCCCTCCTTTCCTCTGGAAAGAGGGACCTCTGCATCTCGAAGACGGGAAACTACCCAGGAGCCTTGAGCCCGTACGGATGGAAACTCTCGAACCCTTCCTCACCTTTGCATTCCAGGAAGCGAAGCCCTACGAGCGAATCGAAACCTGTCTACTATGCAAACGGGTCCGAAAATACCTCTTTCAGGAAGGCAGAATCCTTTCCTTTCAGGAGGAACAGGAGATCCGACCCGGTGAGACCCGGAAACGGACCGTAACCTTTCGAGAGGGATCACCTGTCATGGGGTTCGTCGATCTGGATGGGGATGGTGTGTACGATGTACGAGAATCCTACGTCAAGGGTGTATTGGAATCGATAGAACTACTGGCCGGAAATCGAACAGCATACCGGGAATTTCTATCGAAGGAACTGAAGGAGTGGGATTTCAACGGGGATGGAAAGATAGATGCACGGGAATACTCTGCAGGCAGAGGGAGGAAGGTACTGGAGTTTTCTTCCCTTCTCGATTCAATCTTCGACGCACGAGCGTGGATGGAATCGCGATGAAAAGATGGCTTTTGGGCACACTAGGTCTATTTCTCGTTTTTTCCTGCAGAACCTTACCCCCTCCCCCCCCTGTTCGGACCCTCGAGGAAGTCACCCTCAAGGAAATCCAGAATCTTATATCCAGTGAAGAGCCCACCAAAGCGCTGCAGTGGATCGTTGGGTTACGCTCTTCCTCCACCCCGGTAAAGATCCCTCCCGAGGAGCTGGGACGACTGGAAAAGGAAGCGAAGGAAAAGCTCATCGAAAAATTTTATCAGGCTGTGGAAGCCTCCGATTTCTCCTACGCTCTGTCTCTCTATACTTCCTTTCGTACCCTCTATGGTTCGGAAGGATTTAAAGAGTACTCGGTGGATCGACTCAAGTTTCTGATGGCGGAAGGGGAACGGCTGAAAGGGAACGCAGTTTTAGCGCTGGCGCATTTTCGGGGAATGACGGATTGGAGTTCCCTCTCTTCAGAGGAACTTTTCACCTATGCGAACCTGGCTCTGGCTCTGAAGAACCTTCCCGTTTGCCGAGCCGTCTTGAAAGAATTGGAACTTCGAAACGTGTCGATTCCCAAGGATCTAAAAGAAAGGGCAAGCCAGACCATTCCCCTGGCCGATTATCTAGGGGGCACGGTCACTATCTGGGTGAATCGCGGGATTCGAATGGATCGAGGGATCGGTGTCCCCGACCGCGTAATTGGAAGCGGATTCTACATAGACCCGCGGGGATACCTACTTACCAATTATCATGTGATACAGAGCGAGGTGGATCCCGAATACGAAGGATATTCCAGGCTGTTCATCCGCCCCTCCGGAAGAATAGACGAACGGATCCCCGCCAAGGTGATAGGGTACGATCGAATATTCGATATCGCCCTATTAAAGACTGAAGTTTCCCCCCCCTTTCTTTTCGGAATCTCCGATGTGCAGGAATTGAAAGTCGGTTCCCGGATCTATGCGCTGGGCTCTCCCGGGGGGCTTGAGAACACCATCACCTCCGGCATCGTATCTGCGGTGGGAAGAAGGTTCTTTCAACTGGGGGATGCCATGCAGATGGATGTTCCGGTGAATCCCGGTAGCAGCGGGGGCCCTCTGATCGATGAGGAGGGAAGGTTGATCGGTATCGTGTTTGCCGGGATCGAACAATTCCAGGGGGTAAACTTTGCCATACCTGCCTACTGGATACAGAAGATCCTGCCCGACCTCTACAAACCCGGAGAAGTCGTTCACAGCTGGATGGGTGTATCCGTGCAGGAGGTTCGGGAGGGCCTGGAGGTTCTTTACGTAGCTCCAGGATCTCCCGCCTACGAGGTGGGAATTCAGCGGGGAGACCGGATCCTACAGATCGGAGACGATGTGGTAAGGAAGGTGAGGGATGCGCAGTCGATCCTCCTTTCCCAACGGTCGGGCACTCTCATACGGGTAGGATTAAAGCGAAACGATGAACCGAAGTCCTACGTTCTCGCTCTCCAAAAACGTCCCTATAGCCCCCTCGAGAAACTAGTCGATTTCGAACGGGTAGAAAATCTCTTTCCTCCCCTATTTGGGTTCACGGCCAGGAGTCTATCCAGCGGGCTGTTTGCGGAAGATTTCATCGTGGAGAAAGTGTACCAGGGATCGGTCGCGGATGAAACAGGGTTGTCCGAAAACGATCCCTTCACTCTACGGAACTGGATCGTGGACAAGAAAAAGCGTCTGGTGCTCATGCAAATCAGCATCAAACAACGGAAGGCGGGATTCCTGGAGGGTGGAGTGCAAATGGGTGCTTTGCTGGAACAGAATAATTTTCTGTAAATTTAAAATTCCATTGCCCTTGCGAAAAAACCCTCTCTCTCGTATGCTTAGATGCAGATAAAAGTATGAACAAAGAGGAACCCTTCGGTCTTATTCACGATACGGAAAAACCGCCCCGCATCCTGATCGTCGAAGATGAAAACATCGTAGCCCTGGATATCAAGATGCATCTCCGCAAGTATGGCTTTGAGGTAGCGGGCATCTTCTCCAGTGGGGAAGATCTGTTGGCCCATATCGATGAAATCAAACCGGATTTGATCCTGATGGATATCAAGCTGCAGGGCACTCTCGATGGGTTGGAGACATCACGAATCGTAAAAGAGCGGTATGGTCTTCCCGTTGTGCTGCTCACCGCTTTTGCCGACGAGGCTACCGTTCAGCGGGCAAAAGTAATCGAACCCTTTGGATACATCATCAAGCCTTTCGAAGAAAAGGAGTTGCGGACCGCTATCGTGATCGGATTGTACCGACACAGGATGGAACGCACACTTCGGTATAGGGAAGAGCTGTTTTCGAAAACCTTGCGAAGCATCACCGATGCGGTGGTGGTACTGGATACTCAGGAACAGATCGAGTATATGAATCCCGTGGCGGAATCTCTGTTGGGACAGCCTCTCTCGAAAGTGCAAGGACGCAGGTTCAGGGATCTATTCGCTCTTCAATCTGCAGTTCTGAAAATACCTACCCTACGGTACAACAATCTCCATGAATTGCAAGCGGAAGGGAAGGTGCATGAGGTAGAACTGAACAGTTCTCCCCTGGTGAACGAAAAAGGGGAGAGAACGGGCACGGTGATCATCCTGCACGAAGTAACAGAACAGGTGGAAATGGAAAAGGCTCTCCATCAGAGCGAACTCCAGTTGCGGCAAGCTCAGAAGATGGAGGCTATCGGAAGGTTGGCGGGCGGTATTGCCCATGATTTCAACAATCTGCTGACCATCATTCTTGGATACTCCCGGATCCTTCTGGAAGACCCTTCTGTCAACCCCCAGGTCCGCACCAACATCGAAGGGATCCAGCAGGCTGCCTTCAGGTCCATCCACTTGACCCGTCAGCTTTTGACCTTCTCTCGACACCAATCCTCGGAATACAAGACTGTAAACCTGAACCAGCTGGTTCGAGACATGGAAAAGATGGTTCGCCGATTGATCGGAGAGGAGATCCGGGTGATTCTCTCCCTCGATGCGGAACCGGCGGATGTGTATGTAGACCAGGGACAGATAGAGCAGGTGATCGTGAATCTCGTGGTGAACGCTCGGGATGCCATCGAGGGGATAGGTACCATTTTCATCCAAACGGGGAACCTTACCATCGAACCGGGATTCTCTACCGTTACGGGGCCCCTGAAGGGGGGAGAGTACGTCACTCTTTCCATACGGGATACCGGGGCAGGGATCCCCGAGCATATTCTTCCCAACATCTTCGAACCCTTCTTTTCTACGAAAGAAACGGGGAAGGGTACCGGGTTGGGGTTGTCCACCGTGTACGGTATCGTAAAACAATCGAACGGAGGAATCCTGGTACGAAGCGCTCCCAACCAGGGCAGCACATTCACTATTTTGCTCCCCCTGCAGGGTAAGCCCCTTTCGAAAGAGGAGACTGCGAAAACTTCCTCGCAAAACCTGATGGGCACCGAAACGATCTTGATCGTGGAGGACGAAGAGTACATTCGGAATCTGATCCTGAAATTCCTTACCCCCTACGGGTACAAAATCCTCGATGCGCCCAATGCCGGGGAAGCGCTACTGATCTGTGAAAGGATTCAGGAGCCGATCCATCTTATGGTTACGGATGTGATCCTCCCCCATATAGACGGGCAGCAACTGTACCGACGGTTGAATCGAATCATTCCCTCGATGAAAGTACTGTTCATATCGGGGTATCCCAAGAAAATTCTTCTGGAAAAAGGGCTGCTGGAAGAGAAGGATCCTTTCCTGCAGAAACCCTTCGACCTGGAGGGATTCTTGCGTAAAGTTCGGAGCATCTTGGATATCTGACGAAGTTACGCTATAGTGTCCTCACCCATGAAAACCAAGAATATCCGCAACTTCTGCATTATCGCCCATATCGATCATGGAAAATCTACCCTGGCGGATCGATTCATCCAGCGGGCTCACCTGGTGGAGGATCGGCTGTTCAAAGATCAGATTCTCGACTCGATGGATATAGAGAGGGAACGGGGTATAACCATCAAATCTCAGGCCGTGACCATTCCCTATCAGCGCAATGGAGAGGAGTATATCCTGAACCTGGTGGATACCCCGGGGCATGTGGATTTTTCCTACGAGGTCTCTCGGGCCATTTCCTCCTGTGAGGGGGCCCTTCTATTGATCGATGCAACCCAGGGGGTGGAAGCCCAGACCCTTTCGAACATGTACATGGCGCTGGAACACAACCTCGAGATCATACCGGTGATCAACAAAATCGACCTTCCTGCCGCCGATATCGAAGGGGTGAAACGGCAGATCGAACATGATCTGGGCCTGGATCCGGATTCTGCCCTGTTGGTTTCCGCAAAAACCGGACAGGGGATGGAGACCCTGCTAGAGGCAATCGTGGACCGGATCCCTCCTCCCCAGGGAGATCCGGCGGGTCCCCTACGAGCGCTGATCTTCGATTCCCACTATGATCCCTTTCGAGGGGTTGTGATCCACATTCGGATCTTCGATGGAAGGGTAGCGCCAGGCAACAGGATCCTGCTCTACTCCAATCAGTCGACCTACGAGGTGGAAGAAACAGGGATCTTCAGAATCACTCTACAGCGGACAGCGAGCTTGGAAACAGGAGAGGTAGGGTACCTGCTGGCAGGGATCAAGACCGTACGGGATGTGAGGGTAGGAGATACTGTTACCCTGGCGACAACCCCCTGTAAAGAACCCCTTCCGGGTTTCAGGGAAGCGAAACCTGTGGTGTTCTCCTCCATCTATCCGGTGGACCCTGACGAGTACGAGGCCCTTCATCAGGGGTTGGAAAAATTGAAATTGAACGATGCTGCCCTCGTGTTCGAGAAAGACTCTTCCGTTGCCCTCGGCTTTGGGTTTCGGTGCGGATTTCTGGGATTACTCCATCTGGAGGTGGTGCAGGAGCGGTTGGAACGGGAGTTCGGTCTATCCATCGTTCTCACGGCACCTTCCGTGCGATACAGGATCAAGTTACGAAACGGTGAGGAAATCTTCGTGGATAATCCTGTGGAATATCCTGATCCTTCCCGGATCGAGTACACGGAGGAGCCTTACATCAAGGCCACGATCATCACTCCCACTGAGTTCCTGGGATCCATCATGACCCTCTGCATGGAGAAACGGGGCCAGCAGGTAGGCATGTACTACCTTGATCCCAAACGGGTAGAAATCCTGTACGAAATGCCTCTGGCAGAGGTGCTGTTCGATTTCTACGATAAATTGAAGTCTATTAGCAAAGGGTATGCCTCCTTCGATTATGAGCTGATTGGGTATAGGAGGACGGACCTGGTAAAATTGGATATCCTGGTGAACGGTAAACCCGTGGATGCCCTTTCCCAATTGGTCTACCGAGCCCATGCCCAGAGCCGCGCCCGGACCATCTGCAAGCGGCTTCTCGATGAAATCCCCAGACATCAGTTCAAGATTCCCATTCAAGGGGCCATAGGAGGTCAGATCATTGCCCGGGAAACCATCTCGCCAGTCCGAAAGGATGTGACTGCCAAGTGCTACGGGGGGGACATCACCCGGAAACGAAAACTGTTGGAAAAACAGAAGGAAGGAAAGAAGCGGATGAAAATGGTGGGGAATGTGGAACTTCCCCAGAGTGCATTTCTGTCGGTCCTCAAGTCATCGGAAGATTGATGAGCCTTTGGATTCGGGATAGAAGGCGCCTATAATACTTGATGTTGGATACTAGGCGAACCGATAGGCTTTCACTGAAGCTTTCATAAGAACCGCTTGTTTCAAGAAGTGGCCGTTCAGGTAGGTCGAGAAAGAGGAAATCCAACGATTCCAGGGTGCGGCATGTTCCCTTCATTTCCTTTTCGATTCCCGCCTCAGCCTCTTCCAGTTTTTCATACACTTCATGCAGGAATCGTAGTACCTGCCTCTTGTCCCAATGAAAAGGGGGAGGGGGAAGTTCACCTGGTAGGGACTTTTCCGAGGGGAGAATTTCCCCTAACAACGAGGTAACCCCATGGAAATCCGTTAAAGGGAGGGCGCCAAAATCCAAGCCACGGGAGCTTAAGGTATACACCCTCCTTTCTCCTTGGCAGATGGTCCTGGCCACTTCTTGGAAGGACTGAAGAACGGGATCCGCCCTCACCATCTGACCGTTCGAAAGGCGGGCAAGGCCTTTCTGCCTGTTCAGGCCGCTTTCCAGAAGTGGGGAGGGATCCAGTCTGTGATGACGGGAAACATGGACTCGGTGGGTATAGCTTCCCCGGGCATGAGGTTTCCCCGGAGTGTAGTGAAAATCCATTCCGAGACAGAGGATGGGTAGGGAGGGATCGGAATACGTACAGGCGATGTAGAGGGCGATGTTCCCCACAGATCCTAGGGGAGGAACCATCGAGGGAAGCATGGATGCCACTAACGGGTCTTCGAACCATCGGAGAGACTCGAACCTGGTCAAAAATAGGTAGAGGGGGCCTTTCCAATTTCGTAGGATTCCCGGGTAAACAGTCAGGTCTGCCGCCAATGGTATCCCCTCGTAAGGAAGGGAAAGAAAATCTTGCAAGTTTGTGGCCTGGGAATCCACACTCACCGCCAGATCGGGCCGAATTCCTAAAGAACTCAGAACAGGAAGCGCTGTGTCCACTGCCACCAGATACACCGCATCTCGAACCTTCGCGATCCATGGGAATCGGTCTTCGAGGGATTCCCCCGCACCCACTACCACAGGAGGCCTTCGGATCCGGAACTGTTCCAGGGAAAAGGCGTTCGCAAGGTAGGGGAGGTTTTGGAACAGATTGGTCATCCAGCGTTTCCCCAGTCGTAGGGTGGTGAGCCGATTTCTGTGAACTCTTTCCAGATGCATCAGTAACTGTTTCTGGACTTCGTCATAGAAGGATCTGTACAGGATGTATCCTCTGTTCAAGGGGACTAGCAGGATCTTCCGGAATCGTGTAAAGTCGATCTTTTTTTCCAGAAACTCGATGAGCGCGGGGATGGAATCGGTTCGAATGAAGGAAACTCTCGGATCTTGTTCGATCTGGGGGATGAACATCCTTAGGGCGATATCCATCAATAGTTGATCCTTCTCCAGGCATAAGAGGTGGGAACTCGGGGATAACCTCTTAAGTAGTTCTTTTATGCCGTACCCCAGTAGAGGGGAGGGGACTAGGACGATGGATTTTTCGGGCAAAGGAATTGAGGATGCCCGAATCCGGGTATGTTCTTCGGGAGATTGTTCGTGGTATAGGTATTTGCCTTTATAATAAATATTGAGTCCCCCCGGCCTGGATTCCAGGCGGGGGATGGTGTCTGTCATTGTTTTGGCAGAAAGTATTTAAAGAATACCGAATTGAAATCGTCTTTGAAATCTTTCGAGGTTACGATGAATTGCTGAATATTTTCTTCCGTGAATCTCTGAACTATAAAGGGGAGATACACTTCCAGTACCTGCAAATCTTCCATTTTTACAGGCCGTTCATCCACAAGTTTCAAAAGGGTAATGGAGTCCCCCAGAACAACCGGATCGGAAGTTTCGTTCGGTTTCAGGGAGAAGGTGGTAAGGAAGAAACTTTCCCTATAGGCTGCACCCGATAAGGCGCTATCCGTTCGAGAGACAGGTTTAAGGAACACGGAGTTTCCATAATTGATGGGGAAATAGTCGGTTTCTTTTACGGAAAGGCCTTTCTTTGTAGCAAGAACTTCGAATGGAGCGGTTTTCGTTTCTTCTTTGAATTTCTTCGCCTCTCCGAGAAGATAATCTTCGATTTTCCCCCGCTCGAAACTCATCATGTAGGTTCGTACCGTTTTCTTCACCTCCGGATCCGAAAAATCTGCAGGTATGGCAGGTTCGTCACAGCGGAAGATCAACCATCCCTCGGAGGCTTCCACAGGCTGCGCTACCTGCCCTTTCCCTAGAGAGAAGATCTTGGCCGTGTCTTCCGGTTTCTTGATGACCGAGTCCAATTCATAGGCATACCGGAAACCCATATCCCCCCCCTTTTCTGCAAAGGGGTCCTTGGAGTAGGAACGAGCCCCGTCCTCGAAGGTTATTTCCTTCTTTTCGATCCGCTGGTACACTTTTTCCGCATCTTTTTTCCCGGTTGTGATGGTAATGAGGGAGAATCGGGCCCGCTTGAACTTGGCTTCGTTTGCTTTTAGATAGGCTTGTACTTCCGATTCTGGGTACGAGGTGAAGGGAAAAAGAATGTACTTTACTTTTCGTTCCGGGGAAGCGAGGGACTTCAAGAATTGTATTTCTTTGCTACTGAGGGGAATGGATCCCATGTCTTCTAGGTACGCCTGGAACACAAGATTTTCTCGTACCGTTTTTCGAATGGCATACCGCTCCGATAGGGGAGTCTGCCGGTACCGTTTTTCCGAGAACTCACCGTTTTCCAGATAGGCGGGGTACGAAGCAAGATTTTCATCGATCCTATTCTCGGATACGTGGAAGCCGCTTTCCTCCATCAAGGTAACGATGGCTGTATGGAAGGTGGTCCTATCGAAAGCCCCTCGCCATACCTGATACACCTGAGCTTCTAAATTGTCCTTCTGGTCTCCCTGAGAGCGTAGTTGCTCGGCTAGAAGGTCCTTTTGCTGGGAAAAATAATTGCCCGGTATGTATTCGATCGGTTTACCTTTGAAAGAACCGAACACGATTCGACCGGTTCCCCCGATTTTCCCTACTACGGGTGCCCCGATAAAGGTTACTACGATGATCACGAGAATGATCACGCTGAAGATGTACAATCCCCGGGGTGTATGACCTTTAGTCTGGACTTGATCTTCCCCGTGGGGTTTAGTGGCGTTGGTTTTCTTCTTTGATGTAGATGGCATGCGGTGAAAGATACCATGCAACTATCGGGTTGTCAATTCAGGCCACGCCATCACATACCCTACCTTGCCCAGATCCAGGGAACTTTGAGATACTACTTACATGCTGATCTGTGGTGTAGACGAAGCAGGCAGGGGGCCCCTGGCTGGACCTGTCGTAGCGGCGGCGGTGATTTTGCCTAACAAAGATTTCCCTGCCTATAAACTGAAGGATTCCAAAGCCTTGTCCGATGCGGATCGGCGGTACATGTCAGCCATACTCAGGGAAAAAGCCTGGTGGTCGTTAGGGGAGGCTTCGCCAGAAGAGATCGACGCTCTCAATATCCTTCAGGCTACCCTTCTGGCGATGAAGCGGGCCATCGAAGGGTTGTCCGTTGTTCCAGACAAGGTTCTGGTGGATGGGCTATTTGTACCCACTGTTACCATACGCTGCGAAGCGATTGTCCGGGGAGATTCGACGGTGCCCGAAATCATGGCAGCCTCGATCCTCGCCAAGACGTATCGGGACGATCTGATGATTCAATGGGCACGGGTCTATCCTCAGTACGGATTCGAGCGCCACAAGGGATACCCCACGAAAGCCCATCGAGAGGCCCTCAAGAAGTGGGGGCCTTCCCCGATCCATCGGAAGAGTTTCCGCTTGGTTTACGTTTCATGAAGTCCGTTGCAAGCTGAAAGGCTCTGATGAAGGCTTCCAGATCTTCCTTGAAAATCACGATTTGGTGCCTTTCGAAATCTGTATCTCCATGCTTTTTGCTTTCCACGATGTTAAGAAAAATATCCCCATTCCGATTCTCTTTGATGTTGAAAAAGTATGTCCGCTTTTCCGACTGAGAATGCACACGTGTAGAGAACAATTCACCCCTGATGCCCATGGATGGCACTATACAGGAAAATAGGAATCTTGACAACTTGCGTGAAGTTTTGTTATATACACTAGGAACAAGCGCCTGTCGTATAACGGCTATTACCTCAGCCTTCCAAGCTGAAGATGTGGGTTCGACTCCCATCGGGCGCTAGCGGGCGATTAACTCAGCGGGAGAGTGCTACCTTCACACGGTAGAAGTCGGCAGTTCAAACCTGCCATCGCCCATTTTTTTATGTAATGAATTAAAACGTTTACAATGCAGGGAAGAAGTTGACAGCCTACAATATTTTCGACCTTGCGGGAGGACTTGCAGTATTCCTCTTCGGAATGGTGATGATGAACAACAACATCACCGCCTTTGCGGGAGACAGCCTGCGAAGGCTCATGTTCCTCCTTACCAAGAACAAGGTCCGGGGATACCTGACAGGATTAGGGGTAACCATTCTCAACCAATCTTCCTCGGCTACCACCACACTGGAAGCCATGCTGGTGGGCTCGGGTCTAATGACCTTCCAACAGAGTCTTGCCATCACCCTGGGAGCCGAATTGGGTTCCACCTTCCTGGGACAACTGTTCGCATTCCCTAAAATAACGAAGCTGGCCACCCTATTCATAGCGGTGGGGTTTTTTGCCTACCTTATTGTCTCTTCCAAGAAAAAGAAGTCCGCTGCCAATACTCTTTTAGGTTTTGGACTCCTCTTTCTAGGGATGGATATGATGTCAATTGCCATGGCGCCGTTACGAGGGTGGAAGCCTTTCTTAGATGCCATGAAGGCCGTAGAGACTCCGGAGTTAGGGATCCTGCTGGGTCTAGTGTTCACTATGATCATCCAGTCCTCGGGAGCCACCTCGGGTATCGTCATTGCCTTGGCCATTGCAGGTTCTATCAACCTGTACCAGGCAGTACCCATCAACCTGGGTGCCTCCATCGGTACCTGCATCACCGCGATACTCGGAAGCCTAACCTTGAACAGGGAGGCCAAGCGCACCGCCTATATCCATGTGGTGTTTCAAACCGTTGGGGTGTTCATTGCGTACATTCTCCTTCACATTCCCTACGGAGGGGAGAACGTGTACATCTTTCTAGCAAAGAAGATTACGTACCTCGTTACCGGTTCCATGAACAATCTGCCTCGTCAGATCGCGATGGCCCATACCCTGATGCCTGTAATAAATCATATCGTCATAATTCCCCTTTTGCCCTGGATCGTGAAAGCATTCAACCGAGTTTTCCCTCCGATGCCCCCCAAAGAAGAGTTCGGAGTTCAGTATTTGAACGAATCCCTCCTTTCCGAACCTGCCATTGCCCTGTTCCAGGCCAAGAAAGAAATCCTGCGGATGGTTCCCATCATCGAAAGGATGCTGGAAACCAGTCAAAACATTTTCAACTCTAGAGACCGGGATCTATGCGCTCGAATCAAGGCCGATGACAAGCAGTTGGATTACCTACGAAGGGAGATCGTTCTGTACTTGACCAAAATTTCCAAACAGCTCCTCACAGACCAAGAGAGTCGAATGCAGGTTGGGTACCTTTTCATCGTGAATGAGCTGGAAAACCTGGCGGATGTGATCGACAAGAACGTCCAGGACCGAGCGAAGAAACTGTTGAAAAAGGGCCTCCAGTTCTCCGAGGAGGGGATGGAGGAAGTGAACGAACTATTCCGGATCGTGAGGAACAATTTCTCCCGGGTCATGGCGGCCTTCGAGAAGGACGATATCGAGGCAGCAAAGAATCTCAGTCACCTGGCAGAAAAGAGTTGGGAACTGCAGACTGCCCTTCGAAGGAAACATTTCGAGCGGTTGAATGTGGGTATTCAGACCTCCATGGAAACGACGGAAATACACATGGATCTGCTGAACCACCTGCATAGGATAGACCAACATGTGTACCATATCGTGCAGGCGATTCTCGAGATGCATGGAGCAGGATAGTCAATAGTACCGATGAAAGTCCTGGATACGGGAGAATAGACGAAGTTTCGCAATGGCCTTCTCTTGAATCTGCCTCACCCGTTCCCGAGTGATTCCCAGAAGCTTGCCCGTTTCCTCCAGAGTGAGTGGCCCCTCACCATCCAGACCGAATCGCAGCTGAATGATCCGCATTTCCCGTTCGCTCAGCTGTTTCAATACTTCCGTCAAGGTATCCTGGATAGTTAGATGGAAAACCGACTCGAAGGGCTCTGCATTCCCGTCATCCCGGATTAGGTCGGACAACCGAGTTAAGTTGTCGTCGTCTACTGTAGTATCGAGGGAAGCGGTTTCCTGGGTAAGCTGCATGATGGCACTTACTTTCTCTCTGGAAATGTTCATGTATTCGGACAATTCGGTATGGTTCGGATCCCTGCCCAGTTCCTGGGTGAGATTCTTTGCAATGAAGTAACACTTCTTGATGGTGTTCAGCATGTGAATGGGGATACGAATTACCCTACCCTTATCGGCCAGACTTTTTATGATGGCTTGACGAATCCACCAGGTTCCATAGGTAGAAAAGCGACAGCCTTTCGTGTAGTCGAACCGTTCTACCGCTTCGATCAAGCCGATATTCCCTTCATCGATCAGATCTAGAAGGGATAACCCCCTATGCTGGTACTTTTTTGCGATGGATACAACCAGCCTAAGGTTGGAATTGATCATCCGATTTTTTTGAGTTCGAAGCTCCTCTTCAACTCGCCGTACTTCCTTTTCGATCCGCTCTTTTTCTTCGGGATGTGCGTGTTCATTCTTTCGAAGTTCCTCGAGCTCCCTTCGTAGACTCTGAATACGTTCCCCTATCTGCTGTTCTTCCTCGATAGTCAACAAGGGGTACTGAGAGATCTGTTTGAGATACAGGGCCAAGGGGTCTGTATCCAGTTCCTTCGGCTTTCTAGATTTTTCCACGCTTTTACGAGGCTTTTTATGGGGAGTATCCTTAGGATAGACTGGTATATGATTCTTTTTATGCACAAAATTCCAACATTTTATACAGTATCTTGGGTCTTCTTTATTGTCAATATCGGTACTTCCTCTCAGGATCTATACTAGCTCTTTCATTCGTTCCTTCCATCAAGGAATTCGATAGAAAACCGATACTAGGAATGTCTTGAAGGAGAGAGCATGATTCGAGGTCTTTACATTGGCGCGAGCGGAATGGTGGCGGAGTGGAATCGCCTGGATGCGGTTTCCAATAACCTCGCCAATACGGATCTCACCGGCTATAAACGGGACACGGTCGTTTTCAAGGCATTCCCGGAACTCTTGATGCGGAGAATGGATGACGACGGGGTGAAGAGGATCCCTATGGGATCGATTGACGTCGCTCCTATTGTGGGCAAATTGGGTACCGGTGTGGAGACGAACGAGGTATATACGGAGTTTACTCAGGGGGCCTTCAAAGAAACCGGAAGCGATTTCGATTTTGCCCTAGAGGGAGAGGGCTTTTTCACCGTTCTGACCCCGGATGGAGAACGATTCACCCGCAATGGATCCTTTGTCCTGGGGCCTGAAAGTCTTTTGGTCACCAAGGAAGGGTATCCTGTGTTGGGTGAAAATGGCCCTATCAAGGTGAAAGAGAACAACTTCGTGGTGGATCAGTACGGGAATGTGTTCGTGAATCGCAGGTTCCTTCCCAACGAGCACCGCTTGGTATCCCGTTCGGAGAACGAATGGGATCAAACGGAGAAGCTGGATACCCTGAAAATCGTTCGCTTCCAGCGTCCCCGGTACCTCCGAAAGCAGGGGTCGTCCCTCTGGAAGGATACGGAAGAATCCGGCACGGCACTGGTGGTGGAACGAAACAGGAGGCCCAAAGTACATCAGGGATTCCTGGAGGCTTCCAACGTGAATCCCGTTACCGAGATGGTCCGGATGATCGAGGTCAACCGGGCGTACGAAGCGAATCAAAAATCCATTCAGACTCACGATACCTTGTTGGGAAGATTGGTGAATGAAGTATTACGAGCCTAACTACATAAGGAAAGGAGAAGGATAGAATGGTAAGATCCTTGTGGACCGCGGCCTCCGGGATGACCGGACAACAGTTCAATATCGATACGATTGCCAATAACCTTTCCAACGTGAATACCACAGGCTTCAAGAAGAACCGGGCAGACTTTGAAGACCTTCTCTATCAAACCAGGCGTGTGGCGGGAACCCCGGCTACGGAGGTTACTCTCGTGCCTACGGGAGTACAGGTAGGGCATGGAGTCAAGGTAGCGGCTACACAGAAGGTATTCACCCAAGGTTCACTTCAGAATACGGGAAACGTGAGCGATGTGGCCATCGAAGGTGAAGGGTTCTTCCGAGTTCTTCTCTACGACGGGACCTATGGGTACACGAGGGATGGTGCCTTCAAAATAGATTCCAATGGCCAATTCGTCACTTCCAACGGATACCGCTTGATGCCGGAGATCATTCTTCCGGAAGGTTTCATCCGGGAAACACTCTCCATTTCCCAGGACGGAAGGGTAACGGTAAAAGTGCCGGGGAATGACGATCCCATCACAGTCGGGCAGTTGGAACTGTATAGATTCGTCAATCCTACGGGGTTACAGGCTATCGGTGAGAACCTCTATAAGGTTTCCGCTGCATCGGGAGATCCCATCCAGGGGCGACCTGGATTCGATGGGATGGGGAAAACGATCCATCGGTTCCTGGAAATGTCGAATGTTTCGATCGTACAAGAGATGGTGAATATGATCGTGGCCCAGAGGGCCTACGAGTTCAACTCGAAGGCCATACAGACTTCGGATACGATGCTGGGTATTGCGGCAAACTTGAAACGATAGTGAAGTATGGATTCTATATTCTCTGATCTTGCAATAGATAGCTCCAAGGTTCCCCTCGCTCGAAGAGCGTCCGAGTTGGAGAGGTTAGATCGGCTCCAACGGCAAACCCAATCCACACAGTCTGAAAAGAAACTGAAAGAAGCCTGTCAGGATTTCGAGGCTATCTTCATCAAGCAGGTGCTGGACGGGATGCGGAAAACAGTTCCTCGAACAGAACTGCTAGAACGGACCTTAGGGGAAGAAATTTTCGAAGATATGCTGTATACTGAATATGCGAAGATCATGTCGCGCAGGGGGGCCCTTGGAATAGCCGATCTCTTGTTTAGGCAGCTTTCCCCCACTATTAAGAATGGATAGTTGTATAGAAAAGTAGACAGTTCTTTATCCCTCATTGTTAACTGAATCTATAAGAATAGAATATTTCATTTCAATACAAGCAATTGCTATTTTTATTAAGAAAATGGCAAGGGTTGGTACGAATCTTGCAATTTCTTTCTTGCTATGAAAAAGGCTAGAAGAGAATTTGTTTCACTATCACAGGAAGATATATTGAGATCCTACTTCGCACATATCAAAGATTTTCCCGTTTTGACCTTTGAAGAAGAGCAGGAACTTTCCCGCCGAATCGGCAAGGGAGACCAGGAAGCGGTTCAAAAACTCATCGAGTCCAACTTGAAGCTGGTGGTCAAGATTGCCAAGTCATATATGTGTCCCGATGTCCCTCTGATGGATCTCATTCAGGAAGGTAATATTGGACTGTTGAAGGCTGTCAAAAAGTTCGATTACCGGAAGAAAGTGCGTTTCAGTACCTATGCTTCCTGGTGGATCAAACAGTCCATTACCCGTGCTCTTTCCAACAAGAGAAGGTCGATACGGCTGCCCCATCGAAAAGAAGACGCATTACGGAAAATCCAAAAGACCTACCTGGATCTCAGTCAAAACTTCATGCGCGAACCTTCCATCGAAGAAGTAGCCGAACATATCAGGATGAAAACCCACGAGGTGCAGGATATCTTAAACATGGGAGGTACCGTAGTATCTCTCGATAGCGAAATGCATGAGGATAGTTGCAACCTTCACGATCTATTGGAGGATTATACTTACAGCCCCGAATCTGTGTTTATGAAAAAAATTATGCGGGAAGATACCGTCCGATGCCTGAAAAAGCTCTTCGAGAAGGAGCGTAAGGTTCTCATGTACCGGTTCGCTTTTCTGGGAGGCAGGCGGTACACCCTAAAGAGAATCAGCTCGAAGCTGTCCATTTCACCGGAAACCGTGCGGCAGATAGAGATTCGTGCCCTCCGCAAACTGAAGGAACAGGCTCCCGAACTTCTAGATTACGTGTATAATTGATCCATGATCGTTCTTGGAATCGAGACTTCCTGTGATGAATGCGCCATGGCCATCCTGCAGGATGGTAGGAAGGTACTCGCCAGTGTGGTGGCTTCCCAATTGGATGTGCACCGCCCCTATTACGGTGTAGTACCCGAATTAGCCTCTCGTACGCATTTGCAGTGGATACTCCCCATTTATCGGGAAGTGTTACAGAAAGCAGAGGTATCGCCCGCTGCATTGACAGGCGTTGCGGCCACCAATCGGCCAGGACTTCTAGGGGCTTTACTGGTAGGGTTTACCTTTGGGAAAGGCCTTGCCTATGGGTTGGACATACCCTTTGTGGCGGTAGACCATGTCCGGGCTCACCTGTACGCCCCCCACATCGAGAGGGATATCCCGTATCCCTACATCGGGCTTCTGGTTTCAGGGGGTCATACTCTCCTATCGATTGTTCGGGATTTTGATGATTTAGAGGTAATTGGAAGCACTATCGATGATGCCTGTGGAGAGGCCTTCGATAAGGTAGCCAAGTTCTACCGTTTAGGGTACCCAGGGGGAGTGGCGATCGACAGGTTGGCTCGATCGGGAGATCCAGAAGCATTCAGTTTTCCCGATCCTTCGCTTCACAAGGGAGAACACCGGTACGATATCTCGTATTCCGGTCTCAAAACAGCGGTGATCAATCAGCTGGAACAGTTTCGGAATCCTGGGCATGAAATGACCCTAGCGAACATAGCCGCCTCCTTTCAGAAAGCTGCCATCGATTTCCTATTAAAACGCCTCTTTGCGGCGGTAGAAGACTTTTCTATTTCTCGAGTAGTCGTAGGGGGAGGAGTGGCTGCAAACTCCTACCTGCGTCAATCCTTGTCCGCCCGGAAAGATCTGGAAGTGATCTTCCCTTCGATAGAACTTTGCACGGATAATGCCATCATGGTGGCAGGATTGGGAAGCGAGTTGTTGAAACGAGGGGAGCAAACACCCCTATCGGAAAATGCCTATGCCCGAGTCCCCGAGTTCAAGAGAATGTATAAATCTATGAAAAATAACCTGCAGCGTTGACAAGGGGGGGGATTCATACTACCATTTCTCCATGGCTTCCGTGCCCCAAAAGGCTTGTATCGTAGTTACGAGTCATCCAGATATTCTACGTACCGCCGGTTACATAAAAAGGGTATTGGAACAATGGGGTTGGAAGACCACGATGAAACCCGCAGAGGAAGCTAGAATCCCGGACCTCGCTCCCGTGGATTTGATGTTTTTCGGAGCGGAGGATAGTTTACCTCTACCGAGTGGACCCTATGGGGAACTTTTTCGGTCCCTGCAGGGGGTGAATTTCGCGGGTCGGAAGGGAGCCTTGTTTTCCACTTCCACGGGAGGAATCGAGGCTCTGCGGAAGATGGTGCGGGATTCAGAGTTGGCGCTGAGCCGCTCCCCCTTGGTAGTGAAGAAAGATACAACCGAGGAGTCGGTAGAGACCTGGCTTCGGACAATGGTAGAAACCAGGTAGGACCTATACTAAACCACTAAACTAAGGAAAACCGAGGTTTTTTCTATGGCTGCAGAGAAAGGAACGATCCAGGAACGGTTGGACAAGGCTATTCGAAAAGTTCCCGATTTCCCTAAACCGGGCATTCTATTCTATGACCTCACAGGGATCTTGATGAATCCTCCGGTGTATCAGGAGTGTTTGCAGGCCCTGAAGGAACAGGTGGTTCAGTTAAAAGGAAATGCGCTGGCAGCGATCGAGGCCCGAGGCTTTCTCTTTGCATCCCCTCTGGCCTTCCTGCTAGGGCTTCCCTTGATCCTTGTGCGCAAAAAAGGAAAGTTGCCGGGAAAAACGATTTCGCAAACCTTCGATCTTGAGTACGGTACGGATACGATCGAAGTACATCGAGAGGATGTACGACCCGAGTTCCGCGTGGTACTGGTGGATGATCTCATTGCCACCGGAGGAACCCTCAAGGCAGCCGTCTCCCTCCTCGAGGGAGCCGGATCGAAGGTGGTGGGGGTGGTTTCCGTAGTGGGGCTCCCGTTCCTGAAATTCCGGGAGAAATTGGGAAACCTGCCTGTTCATACCCTTATAGAGTACCATACGGAAAAGACGAGTTGACAGACAAGGCACAAAATAAGTATGTTTGATACAATCATTCAGATGGAGGTACTATCTCATGGGTCAGATTAGTAAAAACGCTCGTACTGCATCTCTTACCCAGCGGTTCTATTGCCCTTGCGGGGGAGAAATCAAGATGAAGACCATCTTCTCTAGCGGTAAGGTGCGGAATGTAGCGGAATGCGAGAAGTGTCATCGGCAGGAACGCAGGCCCCGGGACTTCAAGTAAACCGATAGGTTTCGCATTCGAGGGATCCACTCTCTAGGAAGGAGTGGATTTTTTTTAACTATTGACATACAAAAAGTTATCTGTTAACGTCCGAGGTATTCGAGAGATTATTTTGAGGGAGGAAGCCAGCTTGGCAGCAAAAGGTTCTGCAGAGAAGAATCAACGGAAAAGTGAAGCCCGTCGTTTGAGAAACAGAATGGCCAAAAGTAGGATCCGAACGGAAATACGGAGGCTTCTGGAACTAATCGAAGAGAAGAACAAAGAAAAAGCCGTCGAGGCCTATCGTCTTTGTCAGAAACTGTTGGATACCGCCGCAAGGAAAAATATCATCCATCGACGGACGGCAGCTCGAAAGAAGTCGCGGTTGATAGCTAAACTAAAGTCCCTGGATGCATGAACCGTTAACCGTGCAACTCCGGACAGAAAAGGGCTTTCGGGAAAGGAGTTGATGTGACGAAGAAAAAGCTTACCAAGGCAGAGATCGTAGAATCGATTGCCTTGCAATCGGGTTTGAATAAAAAGGACATCCATTTCGTCATCGACTCATTCTTCGAAGCTGTAAAAAAAGCCCTTATCGAAGACCGGGTAGTGGAACTTAGGGGATTCGGCACCTTTGAAATTCGCACCCGCAAGGGGAGGGAAAAAGCCCGCAATCCCAAAACCGGAGAAACAGTTCGGGTACAAGATCACGGCGTAGCTGTATTCAGGCCAGGAAAAGAACTGAAAGAGAGCACCTGGTCCCTGAGGTAGTCAATTGGCATCCCCAGCTGTGCCGCTTATGGATATCTCCCTGCCACCTGCATCGTCAAAGGGGAGGGAGGTCCTTCGAGATTTACTTCTATTGCTTTGTTCCGCCTTTCTCTTTTCACTTGCCTTTCCGGGATACCTTTCTCGCTGGGGCATAGGCATACTAGGATACGTTGCCCTTACCCCCGCTTTCTATGTAGCATCCAAAGCATCCTGGATTCGTGCTCCCCTCTACGGCGCATTCTACGGTTTTATTTGCTACGCCTTGTTCAATTTCTGGCTTGCTACCTTTCATCCTCTAGCCATTTTCATCGTTCCCATGATCTACTTTACCTACCTGATGCTCACCTTCCCGTTCTTACGGTTGTCTGTCTATCTGTTTCCCAGGCACGGGTACCTCCTGCAAGTGTTGGTGTGGATTTCCTATGAGTACCTTCGTACCAAGGGATTCCTGGGATACTCCTATGGGATCATGGGTTACTCTCAGTACCTGTATCTCCCGATCATCCAAATCGCTTCCCTCACGGGAGTGTGGGGAGTGTCGATGCTGGTGGTATTCCCCTCCGCTTTTCTCGCATCAGCCTGGAGGGAAGGGAAAATACTCCCTTTCATAAGGGCTCATTGGAAAGAGCTCTTCGGGTATGGCCTCCTTCTCATGGGTGCTATGGTGTACGGATGGACGAGCAGAGTCGATTACACCTCGGCGCGGGAATGGAAGATTGCCTTGATTCAGCACAACATCGATCCATGGAAGGGAGGGGTGTGGGCGTACCGGACAAATCTCGAACGCTTGATCCGCTTGAGTGACCAAGCGCTACGGGAGAGGCCAGAACTGGTTGTTTGGTCCGAGACCGCCTTCGTTCCGGGAATCGATTGGCACACACGGTATCGGGAAGATCCCGATGTCTACGATATTGTGCAGGAACTGCTGAGTTATCTTTCTCGACAGACAGTACCCTTCGTGTTCGGCAATGACGATGGCCGGTTGGAAAAAGATAGGTTCGGAAACCTGCGTAGAGTGGACTACAACGCAGCGGTGCTGTTCGATCGAGGGAAGATTCAAACCTTGTACCGGAAAACCCATCTCGTACCTTTCACGGAGTATTTTCCCTATGAACGTGTTTTCCCCTGGTTTTACAGGAAGCTGAAGGAAGCCGATACCCATTTCTGGGAGCCGGGAAAAGAGTTCACAGTCTTTCGTGCCGCAGGGGTTGCCTTTTCCACTCCCATCTGTTTCGAGGATGCCTTTGGTTACATAAGCCGGGAGTTCGTGCAACGGGGAGCGGAGGTGATCATCAATCTCACCAACGATTCCTGGTCCGGGCATGTAGCGGCAGCGATGCAGCATATGAGCAAGGCGGTGTTTCGGGCAGTGGAAAACCGACGAAGCGTGGTTCGGTGTTCCAATGGGGGAATGACCTGTGTGATAGATCCCAACGGACGGATCCTGCAAATCCTCGAACCCTACACAGAAGGATTTTTGATCGGTAAGGTTCCAGTTTACACAGCTACACAAACCCTGTATACTAAATGGGGTGATTGGTTCGCCTTCATCTGCATAGGGGTAGCGATAGCAGGGGTGGGAATAGGCGGTATAACTTCAATTAAAACAAAGATTAGCAAGGCGAAGTAAATGAAGGTAAAAGCGAAGGTATTAATCGTAGACGACGAACAGATCAATTTGGATTTCTTCGATGTTATGCTCTCCAAGCTGGGTTTCCTGGTGGAGAAGGCGGAAGATGGGGAGGAAGCATTGGAGAAAGTTCGATCCTTCAAACCCGATGTAATCATTCTGGATAACATCATGCCGAAGATATCGGGTTGGGAAGTTACCCGAATCTTGAAGCAGAACGAAGAGTTCCGTGAATTTCGTTCCATTCCCATCATCATGTTCTCCGCGATGGACGATGTGAAAGACAAGATCGAAGGGTTTGAGCTAGGGGTAGAAGACTACATAACCAAACCATTCAATTTCTCCGAAGTATTGGCCCGTATCAAGGCAGTGCTGAGGCATAAGGACTTCACAGATCAGATGCTGCAGAGGGAAAAGAGGATCGCCCTTCTAGAATCTGTCAACCTACTGTTAACCTCCATGATTGACGATGTTCGTAGGCCCCTGGAAAGCTTGCTGAAGGAATTGGATACCATTCATACAGAAGATCCAGATCAAATGCGCCAAATGTTGCACAAGATAAAGGAGCAATGCCTCCAGCTCCATCGAAAGTTCGAAGACTTGAACGGGAGAGTGCGAGAGTTACAGGGCCACGAAAGTGACCTTCGGAAACAGGAAGTTTCGTTGAAAGAGTTAGAGGAACGGTATCAAAGAACCTTCGGTGCACTGAAAGGGTCTGGAAAAGGGTAGGGAGGAGGTGCATTTGATCACAGAGGCAAAGAAAAGGGTGTTGGAAAAATTTGCGGAAGGTCGAAGGTACTATAAAATGATGGATTTTGCCAAAGCCCTGCAGGCATTTCAGGAAGCTCTGGCGATCGATCCCGAAGACGGCCCTTCCAAGGTATATATCGAGCGGTGTACATTTTACCTTGAAAATCCCCCCCCTGAGGATTGGGATGGCGTTTTTGTGATGAAAACGAAGTAAGATCTGGAGTATTTAGGAGATTTTCAGTCCATGGCAGCACCCTACTACGAATTCGAACAAAGTCCTGTACGTTCCAAACTTGGAAAAAACACTGTCCTAAAAGGAACCATGAAATTCGATCATTCTGCACGAATCCAGGGAAAGTTCGAAGGGTCCATCGAATCTTCAGGGTTCCTGTTCATCGAAGAGGGTGCCGTGGTGCGGGCAGAGATCAAGGCAACCTCCATCATCATTGGGGGAGTGGTCTATGGGAATATCGAAGCCTCGGAAAAAGTGGAGATGCTTTCTACGGGTAAAATCTATGGGAATGTGCGCACTGCCAAACTGAAGATTGCGGATGGGGTAACCTTCGAAGGCAAGTGCGAGATGATCAAACGAAGTGACAGGATCGATATTTTTTCCCAGCCACTCCAGGACTTGAAGAAGATGATTCAGAATGTCTGAGTTCACCTCCATTCTTCTGGACCCGACTGGAATCCTAGACTTTTTCAGGGAACGAGGGCTTCCTGAACCAGGATACCAGAACTATACAGATCGTACAGTCTTTTCATTGAAAGAGGGTCCACATGCGGCGAGGGGGGATCTTATTTTGGAGCTTCATCGAAAGTTTCCCCCCGCACTTTTGCGTTCCGGGAACGTTCCCTGGGTAGAGAACCTGGTGAAACAACTCATCGATAGGAAAGCGATGATCAGTACGGCGGAATCCTGTACGGGTGGAGGGATTGGCGCTCTTCTCACCGAGATTCCAGGAAGTTCCCGGATCTATTGGGGAGGGTGTATCACCTACAGTAACGAGGCTAAAGTCCGTCTTCTGGGAGTCCCGGAAGATGTTCTGTTGGAACGAGGTGCCGTATCGAGGGAAACGGTGAGTATCATGGCCAAACAGATAGCTTCTGTAGGAAAAACTCAGTGGGCCATTGCCGTATCGGGCATTGCAGGACCCACGGGCGGAACAGCGGAAAAGCCGGTAGGCACTGTGTATATAGCTCTTGTAGGGCCTGAGGGGTACATGCGGGTGGAAAAGATTTTTTTCAGAGGAACGAGGCAAGAGATACGGAAGAAAGCGGCCTGTCTATCCCTACTTCTCTTAGAAAGCGCTGTATGCAGGGAGTTCGATATTGACATTGAAGGATTGAATGTCTATATTTGAATCAAGCAGAAATCCTTTTCCGATATAGGCCTATTGGTTCATTCAATCGGACAATGCTTCATGCAATTACTATTACTAATAAATCCTAACTAATCGGAGAAATACATGGCAATTTTCCGTAGAAAGCGGAATCCCACCAATGGAGAAAATGGAACAAGCATGCCTTCCCTATCGCAGCAAGGGCAAACCGAACTGGATCTAGGGGCAAACGCAAACGACAATGGAGAGGACCCGAAGGTGATCTCTTCGCCCGAAGAGACACCGACGCAGATAGATGTGGAAAATGTCCCAAAGCCTATGGACATCGAATTGCCCCCTACCCTAGAAACGGAACCTGATCCTGCCAAAACACTCTTGTTGGCACGGAAAGAACACAGCAAGAAGAAAAAAATACGGGTAGAATTGATAAAAGAATCGATGAAGGAGAATCCCGAGAAGGAAGGTACGGAAAACCCAAAGGATGTACCGGTCGATTTGATGGAACCGATGGAAGGTGCCGCCGAATGGAATAAGGAAAACTCCCCCGTGACTACCCCTGTAGAGACTGTAGAATCACCCGTTGTCGCGGGAGAAGAAGCGAACCGAAGGGGAAGGTACTTCGATCGAAAGAAACACTCCCATAGATACGTAGAGAACAACAA
>Ga0123519_10001563_pt1 | contig 39192 bp, 33 predicted proteins | sample YelNatPaOPRAMG02_FD_87396 | JGI IMG/M metagenome (GOLD analysis project Ga0123519, IMG submission 87396) | Hot spring microbial communities from Yellowstone National Park - Yellowstone National Park OP-RAMG-02 (version 2) | ecosystem: Environmental > Aquatic > Thermal springs > Hot (42-90C) ...
CGGCGGACGACCGTAGGACAGGCTTTCCAGCCTGTTGGGAGCAGACCGTCCACGAATGGGAAACGAATAAACGAATGCAGACGGCGGACGACCGTAGAACAGGTTTTCCAGCCTGTTGGGAGCAGACCGTCCACGAATGGGAAACGAATCAACGAATGCGGCCGGCGGACGACCGTAGAACAGGCTTTCCAGCCTGTTGGGAGCAGACCGTCCACGAATGGGAAACGAATCAACGAATGCAGACGGCGGACGACCGTAGGACAGGCTTTCCAGCCTGTTGGGAGCAGACCGTCCACGAATGGGAAACGAATCAACGAATGCGGCCGGCGGCCGCCCGTAGCACAGGCTTTCCAGCCTGTCAGGAAAGCGTCCACGAATGGGAAAACGAATCAACGAATGCGGCACGGATATTCGTTCATTCGTGGTCAGGCATTCGCGGACGGTTCGCCCCTCCAATACAATTACGGCCGGTAATTACTCAGAAAGTCAATTACCTTCTGGCGCACTTCCTCAATGCTCAGGGTATCGGTATCGACGTAGAAGTCGGCATGTTGACGGGCATGGCGCAGGCGATATTGCTGTTCCTGCCATTCGGCTTCGGTCCAGTTCAAACGCCGTCGCGCTCCGCCTACGGCCCAGGAAGCCTGAAGAAAAATGAGTACGTCTGGGTTCGTCAGACGACGCCACATATCGGGCACGTAGGAATGTTCTTGAGCAATCACGCGCGCCTCATATCCCCGTTGCTGCAGGCCGGCCGCGAGCGTGGTTTTGCCGGCCCCGCATGGGCCAACAATGCCTATACGGAAGGAAGACTTGGCTTTGCCCGAATTGCCAGGCGGTATCATGAAGCAGGAGGGTGGGAACTACTTGACCCGGGTCAAAGACGGTCAGTGTATTGTCAGCCAGGGAACAGCGGCAGCGAAGGCAAGACACCCTGTTAATGTTACCACTCCGTTGGGAAAAGAGCGAGATTCTCTGGTGATTGCCCACAAGTCAACATTGAAAAAGCTCTGCCCCTGTGGTAATGTTTGCTGTCACATAACTCAAACTTTCGTTGACGCTTCGCCTTCCAATACGATCACGGCAGGTCCTTACGTTTTCGCCGAAAAAAAATGTGCTCTCCCCCGCTGTTCTCCACCCTGCGCTTCATTGCATTGACTTTTACGCCTACTTCTACTACACTTTGGGTATGCTGGCGCGCGTTTATTCCTGTGCTGTGTTGGGACTGGACGGGGTCGTCGTCGAAGTAGAGGTTGACCATACCCAGGGTATGCCCGGCATCACGGTCGTCGGCCTGCCAGACGCGGCAGTGCAGGAAAGCCGCGAGCGCGTCCAGGCGGCAGTGCGCAATATTGGCGTACCTTTTCCGCGCAAGCGGCTGGTGGTCAACCTGGCGCCGGCTTCCGTACGCAAGGAGGGCCCTTCCTACGACCTGCCCATCGCGCTTGGAGTCCTGATTTACGCCGGCATGTTGCCGCCGCAGGCCGCCGAAGGTCTGATGGTCGTTGGGGAACTTTCCCTCGATGGGAGTGTACGGCATACGCGCGGCGTTCTACCGATGGCTGCGACAGCACGCGCGGCCGGATTCCAACGCATCGTTGTGCCGGCCGTGGATGCGGCCGAGGCGGCCCTGGTCCCCGATCTCGAAGTCATCCCTGTCACCTCGCTGGCCCAGCTCTACCGCCATCTTCGCGGAGAAGAGATCATTCCACCTCAGGCTACGGCAGAAGTCAGCGAATCGATTCCGCCGGTATTTGTGGATTTCAGCGAAATCAAAGGGCAGGAACATGTCAAACGCGCCCTGGAGGTGGCCGCGGCCGGCGGTCACAATGTGCTGATGATCGGCCCGCCGGGCGCGGGCAAGACGTTGCTGGCCCGTGCCCTGCCGGGCATTTTGCCAGAAATGACCATTGATGAAGCCCTCGACGTGACCCGGATCTATTCGGTAGCCGATCAACTGCCGCCCAATACGCCCCTGATCCGCTACCGCCCGTACCGCGCGCCTCATCACACGATCAGCCACGCCGGCCTGGTCGGCGGCGGCAACTGGCCCCACCCAGGCGAAATCTCGCTGGCCCACCGCGGCGTCCTCTTCCTGGACGAATTGCCGGAGTTCGGGATGCGTGTACTGGAGGTATTGCGTCAGCCGCTCGAAGATAAAGTGGTAACCATCAGCCGGGCGCAAGGCTCCCTGACCTTCCCGGCTAATTTTCAGTTGATCGCGGCCATGAACCCCTGTCCATGTGGCTACTATGGCGATCCTGTCCGGCCCTGTACCTGCTCCTCCGCCATGGTGACCAAGTATCAGAAACGCATTTCCGGGCCGTTGCTTGACCGCATTGACATCCATATCGAGGTACCCCGCGTCGAATACGAGAAACTGGCCGCGACTCACCTGGGCGAATCCTCGGCCACGGTGCGGGCGCGCGTGGAGACCGCCCGCCAGCGGCAACGTGAGCGTTTTGCTGACCTCTCCCTGCCGTATCCTCTGACCTGCAACGCCGATATGCGCCCGGCAGAAGTGCGCCGGTTTTGCGCTCTGGATGAGACCTGTCAGACGCTGATGAAGACGGCCATGCAGCAGCTGCAACTCTCAGCCCGCGCCTATCATCGCGTCCTGAAACTGGCACGTACCATCGCGGATCTGGCCGGCAGCGAAGCCATTGCGCCACCGCACCTGGCGGAGGCGCTGCAGTACCGGCCACGTTTGAATATGATGTAGGTGTCAACATGGACATCTTTTACTGGCTGGCCGTGGGGATGCTGGATGCCATTTACTGGGGTGGCTTGCTGGAGGGATACGAAAACCTGCCAGCCCGAGGGCCAGCCGTGTTCATCGCCAACCATCTTGGGCCACGCGGGCCGATTGGAGCAGTTTGTTCCATCCCTCGCCGCCTCTATCCCTGGATTGTCAGCGATATGGTAGAGGCGGCGCAGGCCGCGGCGTACCTGCGCAAGGACTTCGTTGAACCGCGCCTGGGGCTGAAACCGCCGACCAGCATCACATTTTCTCAGGCGCTGGCGAAAATTACCGTGCCGCTCTTGCGCAGCCTGGGCTGTGTGCCGGTCTATAAGGGTTATGAGCAGATGCGCCAGACATGGGCGCTCAGCCTGGGCCTGCTCCTGCGCGGCAAATATCTGCTCATCTTTCCCGAAGATGCTACCCTGCCGCCCGATCCTCTGACGGGCTTCAACTCCTTCCAGCGCGCTTTTGCCCGCCTGGGCGAAATTTACTACGAGCGCACCCGGCAATGCCTGCCTTTCTACCCTGTAGCAGTGCACGGCTCACATCGCGTGCGGGTAGGCGAACCAATTCGGTACAGTCCGCTCAACCCGCCGGGAGTGGAGCGCTCGCGGCTACGCAATCTGATCGAGGCGGCCATCCGCCGCATGTATCTGGACATGGAAGGAGAGGGAGCCTTGGGGCTGATTGCGGCCCGGAAGTAGTGCCCGCGCCCAGGGTCACTCGTAGCCGTGCGGATGTGTGCGATGCCATTCCCAGGCGCTGGCAATGATCGCGCGCAAATCGGGGAAACGCGGCTGCCAGCCCAGTTCGCGACGAATCTTTTCCGAGGAAGCCACCAGGCGTGGTGCATCCCCTGGTCGCCGGGGCGCCTCCACGGTTGGAATTGCTCGCCCGGTCACCTGGCGCGCGGTCTCGATGACTTCGCGTACCGAGTAACCGTTGCCGTTGCCCAGGTTGTAAATCAGGCAATCGTGCTCCGCCAGCGCCTCCAGGGCCAGCAAGTGCGCCGAGACCAGATCGCTGATGTGGATGTAATCGCGAATGCAGGTGCCATCTGGCGTGGGATAATCGTTGCCGTAAATGTACACCGCCGGACGCAAACCGAGGGCCGCCTGCAACGTGAGCGGGATGAGGTGCGATTCCGGCTGGTGCGCCTCGCCGTGACCGGGGCGCGCGCCGCAGGCGTTAAAGTAGCGCAAGGCCGCATAATGCAGACCGTAAATGCGGCGGTACCATTCCAGCGTTTGTTCGACAACCAGTTTGGTAAACCCATAAACGTTCGCCGGCCCGAGGGGCGAATCTTCCGTCAGCGGCGCATCGCTGGAAGCGTAGACGGCCGCCGTTGAAGAAAGCACAAAGCGCCGAATGCCGGCATGGACGGCGGCTTCGATCAGTTGCAGGGAATTCGCGAGATTGTTCCGTAAGAATTTTCCCGGATCCTTCATGGACTCGCCAGCCTCAATGAAAGCTGCGAAATGCATGACAGCGTCATATCTCTCGGAGGCCAGTACTGCCTGCAGCGTGGCCGCGTCGGCCAGATCGCCCTTGACAAAGCGCGCCTGCGGTGGAACGGCGGCGCGGTAACCTGTCACCAGCGAATCATAGACCGTGACTTTATGCCCGGCGGCGAGCAAGGCCTCTGCCGCCGCAGAACCAATGTAACCGGCGCCGCCGGTGAGAAAGATGTTCATGGGCATCACACTCCTGACATCAGGGGTAGGTGAACGACCCGGCCGGTGTCGGGCTCAAGCCACATCGTCCGGTCGGAGCCGATTATATCTTACTCCGCCCGCCCGTAAAGGCGGCCTCCAGACTGAAGAAAAATTGCCCGAGTCAGGGGAAGCGCATGAAAGATTTTCAGAGGACGCCGCCTGGGTTGACCTGCATTTGTTTCATCCGTATTCTCAAAACGCACCTATCTGCTGGTGCTACACGACAGTACCACAGGCGCATTTTTGCGCTACAATAAGAGCATGGAAACGATGAAGATTTTGCTACGTGTGTTGCTGGTGTTTCTCTTGCTGGTCGTCATCTGGCTTGCCTTTTCCTCGCTGGTCAACACCATCAACGAGGCCATGGCGCCAGTGCGCCAGTTGCAGCAGACCGATCAGGCCATTCAGACACAGGTACATACGCTCCTTAACCCCACACCGACAGTCCTCCCCGACCCGGTGACCATCATCCATGAGGTGCGCACGCTGGCGCGGCTGGAAACGATCCGCTACAGTGTGGAAAAGGTGATTACCGCCGAAAACAACCAGGGGGCCTTGGGTGCGCTCTTTGGCGATCGCCTGCTCTTCGTGGCTCACGGCCTGGTGATTGCCGGCGTGGACATGGAGAAAGTCGGCCCTGAGGATCTGTGGATAGAGAACGGCGTCCTTTACCTGCGGCTGCCGCCGGCGGAGATTTTCGTCGCCACGCTGGACAACGAGCGTTCCTACGTTTACGATCGGCAAACGGGACTTCTCACTCACGGCGACCCGAATCTGGAAACGACGGCCCGTCAGGTTGCCGAACAGGAAATCTACAAAGCGGCTCTGGAGGATGGCATTCTGGAGCTGGCACGGGTCAACGCCGAGAATTATCTGACGCGCCTGTTGCGCGCGCTGGGCTATCCGGAAGTCATCTTTGTCACCCAGACGCCCTGAAGCACGCCCTGCTACGGTCCTGCCTGGCAAAATACAGGTGAACTCCCCAGCCGCCCAGATGGTTGGGAGTCCAGGAGGCAACAGAAGAAACAAGAACCTTCGTGCGACTTGTGAGGAGGCGCCTCGGGCGAGCCTCGGTGTGGCCCTGTGGCCGCCTCACAATGATAGGCGGTAGATAAGTACGCCGCTTGACAAAACCACCAAAGGGGATGAAAATAAAAACAAAGGCAGAGAGCCGTTTTTATTTCATGTTCCTTTAGTGTAAAAATGACACTAAATACCCCTCTCCATCCCGATATCCTCGCCGCTATTCGCCGTGCTCTGGAAGAAGACATTGGCTCTGGTGATGTCACCACGGAGAGCATCGTGCCGCCGGAGGCCACCATGCGCGGGCATATTGTGGCCCGACAGGCTGGCGTGGTGGCCGGCCTGGATGTGGCCCAGGCCGTGTACCAGATGGTAGATGAACGCGTCGTCTTTGAAACGCAGGTAGAGGAAGGAGCGCGGGTACAGCGCGGGCAGACGCTGGCCATCGTCAGTGGGCCGGCACGCAGTCTGCTGACTGCCGAACGCACCGCCCTGAACTTCCTGGGGCGTATGTCAGGAATCGCCACCCTGACGCGGCAGTTCGTGGACGCGGTAGCCGGCACAGGCGCGATCATCCTGGACACGCGCAAGACCGCGCCGGGGCTGCGCATGGTTGACAAACTGGCCGTGCGGCGCGGTGGCGGGCAGAATCACCGGCTGGGTCTTTATGACATGGTGCTCATTAAGGACAACCATATTGACTTCGCCGGCTCCCTCACCCTGGCCGTACAACGCGCCCGTCGTGCCGCGCCTCATCTGAATCTTGAGGTCGAAGCGCGCACGCTGGACGATGTGCGCCAGGCTCTGGCGCTTGGCGTTGAACGTATCCTGCTCGATAACATGCCCCCTTCTGCCATGGCTGAAGCCGTGCGCCTGGTGGCCGGACGCGCCCGTCTGGAAGCCTCGGGCAACGTCTCGCTGGAAAATGTCCGTCAGATTGCCGAGACCGGCGTAGATTACATTTCCATCGGCGCTCTTACCCACTCCGCCAGAGTGTTCGACGTCGCGTTCGATTATCTGGACGATGGAGGCGGAGGTTAGCCCAGGCCGGAGAATACCCGGCGCGAGCGCGTTCACTCCAGGCGGCTGACCCGGCAACAGGGTAACGTGCCCTTGTAGAACAGGAGAGATTCCTATGAACCCCGAAGTCCAACGTATGTATGAAAAAATGAAAGCCAAACTGGAACGCATTGTTCCCGATGTGGAATTGCGTTACAAGGCAGAAATTGCCGTAGAAATTGAGGCGCTGAAGAAGCAGCGCAATGCGGTTATTCTGGGCCACAACTATATGGAGCCGGCCCTGTTTCATTCTATTCCCGACTTTACCGGCGATTCGCTCGATTTGAGTCGTAAGGCCGCTGCCACGGATAAGGATGTCATTGTCTTTTGCGGCGTGCGTTTCATGGCCGAGACGGCCAAAATCCTCAACCCTGGCAAAACGGTCTTACTGCCCTCCGAGAAAGCCGGTTGTTCGCTTGCCGCCAGCATCACTGCCGAGGACGTGCGCGCCCTCAAAGCGCGCTTCCCCGGCGTGCCGGTCGTCTCGTATGTCAACACCTATGCCGATGTCAAGGCTGAAAGCGATATTTGTTGTACCTCGTCCAACGCCGTGGCCGTGGTCGAATCGCTCAAAGCCCAAACGGTCATTTTCCTGCCCGATGAGTATCTGGCGCGCAACGTCGCGCGCGAAACCGGCAAGCATATTATCTTCCCCACCCTCCAGCCCCTTGCGCGAGAAGATACCACGCTGGATTATCAACTCATCGGCTGGCACGGACGCTGTGAGGTACACGAGAAGTTCACCGTGCAGGATATCGAGATGGTACGCGCGCAGTTCCCGGAGGTCGTGATCCTGGCGCATCCGGAATGTAGCCCGGAGGTGGTCGCCGCGGCCGATTTCTCCGGCAGCACAAACGCGATGATTCGCTATGTTCAACAGACCCGGGCGCCTCGCTACCTGCTGCTGACCGAGTGCGCTATGGGCGACAACATTGCCGCTGCCAATCCCGATAAAGAAATGCTGCGCCTGTGCATGGTGCGCTGTCCTCATATGAACATGATCACCATGGAGGATACGCGCGCGGCCCTGAAATTCAACCGCTACGTCATCGAACTGGATGAGGATATCCGTCAGCGCGCTTACCGCGCGGTTGAGCGGATGATACAAATCGGTTGAAGGAGGCGGCAATGAAGGTTACCGATGTGCTCATTATTGGTTCCGGAATCGGAGGGGCGGCCGCGGCCCTGGAACTGGCGCGTAACCCCAGGCGGCGGATTATTCTGCTCACCCGTGAACATGACCCGTGCGAATCGAACACGCGTTACGCTCAGGGTGGCATTATCGGGCGTGGACCGGACGACTCGGCTGACCTTCTGGTGAAAGATATCCTCGACGCCGGAGCCGGCGCTTCCCTACCCTCTGCCGCCCGCTTGCTGGCCGAGGAAGGACCGCGCTTGCTGGAAGAAGTGCTCATCCGCACCGCTGGCGTGCAGTTCGATCGCACACCCGGCGGCGATCTGGAATATGGCCAGGAAGCCGCGCACTCCCGCCGTCGTATCCTGCATGTAGGCGATGGCACCGGCCGCGCCATCAGCCAGGCGTTGCTGGCGGCGATTCGCCAGCGCCCGAACATTGAGTTGATGACCGGCTTCACAGCCGTTGACCTGATCACTTCGCCCCATCACTCCCCCTCGCCTCTGGATGTTTACCGCCCGATCGCCTGTCATGGGGCCTACGTCTTCGACCGCCAGCAACGCACCATCCACCGCACGCTGGCCGCCTGTACGGTTCTGGCAACCGGCGGTCTGGGACGTCTGTATCGCAACACCACCAACCCACCCGGCGCGCGCGGTGATGGCCTGGCCATGGCTTACCGCGCCGGGGCGCGCATTGTCAATGCCGAATACATCCAGTTTCATCCCACCGCGCTGGCCGTGCCGGGCGCCGAGGGCTTCCTCATCAGTGAGGCCGTGCGTGGCGAGGGCGGCATCCTGCTCACGCCAGAAGGGCAACCCTTCATGGAAAAATACGCGCCGGAGTGGAAGGACCTGGCGCCGCGCGACGTTGTCGCCCGTGCCATTCATCGCGAAATGGAGGAGCACGGCTACTCCTACGTTTTACTGGACATTGCCTCACGCCTGCCAGCCGACAAAATCAAGAGTCGTTTTCCGAATATCTACGCCGAGTGTTTGCGGGTTGGCGTGGACATCACGCGCGAACCTATCCCGGTCGTGCCGGCCGCGCACTACTCTTGCGGCGGCATCCTGGTGGATGAATGGGGTCGTTCAAACATTGCCAATCTATACGCCGTTGGTGAAGTGGCCTGTACCGGCTTGCACGGCGCGAACCGCCTGGCCTCTACTTCCCTGCTGGAAGGCCTGGTCTGGGGCACGCGCGCCGGGCGCGATATTGAAGCGCGTTTGACGGAAGGCGCCTTCGCCCCCATGCCAGCGCCGGCAGATATCCCCCGCTGGGATGAATCAGGCCTGACCGACGACTCCGACCCGGCGCTCATCCAGGGCGATATGCAGACCATCCAGAACATTATGTGGCACTACGTCGGTCTGATTCGTTCTGGTGACCGCCTCTCGCGCGCTATCCGCGAGTTGCGCCATCTACAAAACGAAATCGAGACCTTCTATCGCGCCACCAAACTGAGCGATGGCCTGATTGGCCTGCGCAACGCCGTGGAGGCGGCGCTGATCATTGCCCAGGCCGCACGGCACAACCGCCAGAGTCGCGGCTGCCATTATCGCGTGGACTCGGTCCAGGGTGGGGACCGTCTGCTCTGAAAGGCTACCTGTGTCAGATGAAGATAAGACGGCCTGGAAAGGCCGTCCGTCTACCGCAATTATCTGCAGGGCGTACAGGAGCAGCGGAGGGAGAGGGATTCGAACCCCCGGTGACCTTTCGGCCACGACGGTTTTCAAGACCGTTGCCATAAACCACTCGGCCATCCCTCCGGCAGATGGATTCTACCACAACCCGCGCGCAGACCGCCGATCGCGAGTACGTGCACGGTAACTGTTCAGAACCTGATGATGGAGCATTGCCCTCATATTGACCAGCAGTGAGACGCTGGCATCATCGGCTTTTCTTCTCTCCGGTGAGCCTGGCAGTAGCGGGGTGTGGTGCATGTTTTTTTCGGGAAAACGCAACTACCTGCCCACCCGCCTTATTGCGAGCCGCTGAAGGCGGCGAAGCAATCTCAAGTTCCACAGAAGCAATAAGAACATTCGTGCGACTCGCGCGGGGATTGCTTCGGCGGCGCCTCGGGCGAGCCCCGGCGTGGCCCTGTTGCCACCTCGCAATGACAACGGGTAAGTAATTACGGGAAAACGCAATTCCCCGCCGTGATGATCGCATTGGAGGGCGAACCGTCAACGAATGCCGGAGCATGAATAAACGAGTACCCGCACTGCATGCGTTGATTCGTTTCCCATTCGTGGACGGTCTTCCCCAACAGGCTGGAAAGCCTGTGCTACGGTCGTCCGCCGTCTGCCGTCCATCCCCCATTATCCCCATTCGCGGATGCGCCGCAAAACCGTGGATAGAAAGTCCGCCTCTCAAGCGGTAACTGCCCGTCTCCCGAAAATTTGAGTCACACCCGCGACTGCATGACCTCTTGACCACCTGCCCCCCCACCAGAGTATCATCTTCATTAGCAATGATTGAACCAATCGCAGCTCTCCCTCAGCCCATCACCTCGCTTTCAAAAAAACTGGCAATTGTTCACACTCTGGCAAAGAGGGACGCCGCTCCAGAAAAGCGAGGCATGGGATCGGGATTCTACCGCCTCGCGCCAGCCCCTACCCCTTGGCTTTTCCCCCTCCTCCGTCCGGAGGTCGTCTCCCGGCGGCAAATTGACGCCGAAACGCGCGTTGTCGTTGCCACCCAAGCAGCAGGGAAGCGAACAGGGCCAGCATCGCCAGTATGAGGAGCGTCAATTGCCAGGGAGTCAACGGCGGCACGGGCGACTCCGGCTCCGGCTGCGTCACGGCGCCACCGCTTTCTGCCACGCCGGACGGGGTGACAGTATCGGCCTCGGCTGACGGCGAGGGAGCGCCATTGCCCGGCAACGACCTTGCTCCCGGCGTCTCGGCAGGCGCTGCGGCCAGCAGGGATACTGCTGTCTCCGTCGGCGCGCTGCTGGCAGCCTCCATCATCTGGGCCGTCGCGGCAGCCTTGGGCGCAGCCAGCGGCGGCAGTGAAGGGACGGTCAACGAGCAGAAGAACAGGAGCAATGCCAGAGCCGCTGCCCACCGCAGCCCCGGCACCGCGCGCGGTAGAGGTGGACGCAGTCCGGCCTGGCCTGGCGTCAGCGTGAAATGATGCGGAGCGCGCCGCGCCGGCAGACGGCGCAGGAAGGCGCGCGTGCGGCGCAACGCCTCGAAAGCCTGACGCAAATCGGCCTCCTGTTCCAGACGCGCCTCCAGCCGTGCCCGCTGACGCGGCGCAAGTTGCCCATCCAGATAGGCCGAAAGCCGTTCCCAATCACGCCAGGAGAGGGTCTTCATACGCTGTCCTCCTCTTGCAGACGGAAGGCGGAAGGCAAAAGTTCCGCAAAGGCCTGTAGACAGCGTTGCAGCCGCAAACGGGCTCGCGCCAGACGCGATTTAACAGTGCCAACCGGCACGCCAATCGCGCGCGCCGTCTCCGCGTAATCCAACCCCTGAATATCCGTCAACACGACCACCGTGCGAAACTCCAGCGATAATTTCTCCAGACAATGCATAATGGCATGTTCCAGTTCCGCCCGCTCCAGTTGCTCTTCCGGCGCAGCCGATGTATCCGCCAGCCAGCGCGGCGTTTCCACCTCTTCGTCGTCATCGTTCAACGGCTCCAACGGCGTGGTTGGACGCCGCCGCTGACGGCGCAGTTCATCGTAGCAGGCATTGGTCACCGTGCGCAAAAGCCAGGCGCGGAAAGACCCGCCGCGGAAAGAAGACATGGCGCGAAACGCCGAGAGGAACGCCTCCTGCGTGGCATCGGCGGCCAGGTCCTCCTCCCCCAGAATGCGCAAGGCAACGTTGAAGAGCATGTCCTGATATGCCAGCACCAGCTGGTTGAAGGCTTCCAGGTCGCCTGCTTGCGCGCGACGGATAAGGAGCGGTTCGTCCATCAAGGCTATTTTATCCTCAATTCTCCCTATCGCCAAACGTCTGGCCCAGGCGAGGCCTGAGGTATAATCCACAGGCGCGGGGATGACCTGGCAGGTATTTCCATTCCGCACTCCCTGCGAGAGGAACATCATGCTCGAAAAACTGGCTCGAATCGAGAATCGCTACGAGGAACTCAACCGTCTGCTCTTTGAAGTTGGCGATGATTACCAGCGCGCGGCGGAACTGAACAAAGAACGCGCCGAACTTGAACCGCTGGTCGAAAAAATCCGCGCTTACCGGCAGGCGCACAAACGTCTGGAGGATGCACGCCGCCTGCTGGAAACTGAAGCCGACGCCGAACTGCGCCTCCTGGCCGAGCAGGAAATCGCCGAACTGGAAGAAGAAATGCCGGCGCTCGAAGCAGAACTGAAAAAGATGCTTTTGCCAAAGGACCCGCGCGATGACAAGAACGTAATCATGGAAATTCGCGCTGGAGCCGGGGGGGAAGAGGCCGCTCTCTTCGCCGCCGACCTGTTCCGCATGTACACGCGTTACGCCGAACGGCAGGGCTGGAAGACTGAAATCCTCTCGGCCAATGAAATTGGCATTGGCGGTTATAAGGAGATCATCTTCACCATCCACGGTCATGGGGCATATTCGCGTCTCAAGTATGAATCGGGCGCCCACCGCGTCCAGCGCGTACCGGTCACCGAGGCTTCCGGACGCATTCACACTTCCACGGCCACCGTCGCCGTTTTGGCCGAGGTGGATGAGGTGGACGTGAACATTCCGGAAACTGACCTCGAAATCGAGGTCTATCGTTCGTCGGGCGCCGGCGGGCAGAACGTTCAGAAGAACGCGACCGCCGTGCGCATTACCCATAAGCCGACCGGCATGGTGGTTACCTGTCAGGATGAGCGCTCCCAGTTGCAGAATAAGACGCGTGCCCTGTCCATCCTGCGCGCGCGACTGTATGCCATTGAGGAGGAAAAACGACAGGCGCAAATCGCGCGCGAACGTCGCGCGCAGGTGGGCAGCGGCGAGCGCGCGGAGAAAATCCGCACCTACAATTACCCCCAGAATCGCGTCACCGATCATCGCGTCAACCTGTCTATCTATAACCTGCCGGCGGTGATGGAAGGCGAGATTGATGCGTTCATCGAAGCGCTCATCATGCAGGATCAGGCAGAACGGCTGGCCACGGGCGAAGCAGAGGAGAACGACGATCGCGCCTGAACATTCCCTCGGCGCCTTACTGGCCAGCCTGACCCGCCGTTTGAAGGCGCACAGCGAGACCCCGGCGCTGGATGCCCAAACCCTCCTGGCGCACATCCTGCAACGTCCCCGCGCCTGGATACTGGCGCACCCTGAAGCTATGCCGGAGGCGGCGCAGGTCGCGGCGCTGACAACCGCCGCCCGGCGTCTGGAAGCAGGGGAACCTCTCCCCTATGTCCTGGGAGAGTGGGAATTCTTCGGCCTGACGTTCGAGGTCACCCCGGCGGTGCTCATTCCCCGGCCCGAAACCGAACTGCTGGTGGAACGAGCGTTAATCTGGCTGGACGCCCAGCCGCGAGGCGCGCTGGTGGCCGATGTAGGGACAGGCAGTGGTTGCATCGGTATTGCGCTGGCGGTTCATCGCTCGCGCCTGCGCGTCCTTGCCACCGACATCTCCCTCGCAGCCCTGCGCGTTGCCCAGCGCAACGCGGCGCGCCACGGCGTCAGCGACCGAGTCCACCTGATATGCGCGGATGTGCTGACCCCATACGCAACGGCCTTCGATGTCATCGTCGCCAATTTACCGTATATCCCCACAGAGCATCTTCCCTCCCTGCCGGTTTACCCGCACGAACCCCCGCTGGCCCTCGATGGCGGTCACGACGGCCTGAGGCTTATTCGGCATCTGCTGGCGCAGGCGCGGCATTGCCTGACCCCAGGCGGCTTACTTCTGGTGGAAATCGAGGCCTCCCAAGGAGCAAACGCTCTCGCGCTGGCGAGAAGCACTTTTGAGGAGGCCAGGATATGCCTGCATCAGGACCTGGCCGGCCACGATCGTCTGCTGGAAATCACCACGCCCCCGCTTCCAGCGCATGGCCAGAAAGCCAGCGCCAACGCTGCGATAGACCCGCCTTAAGCACAGCGTAGCATCTCAATCAAGCGGCGAACGCCCCTGTAACTGCCAATGACCATGGCTGCGCCGCTCAACAGAAGCAGTAGAAGCACCGGCGCACTCTGAATCAAATACCACAGGATTAAAACCACAGATAAGTGGACAGGACCGGTTTGCAGGTAGAGATCAACATGCTCAAGTAAATCATACACGGCATAAGCAACGATTACCAGTCCCGCGAGAAAAGTCGTCAGAGAGAGTAAAGCCAGCAGAGGATACTGACGCCGCGCAATTTCGTGTTGCTGCTCCGCCTGCACCTGTTCCACCAGCATTTCAGCCTCCGGCCAGCTGATGCCCCCCTGCTGACAGAGTTCGATGATAATGTCGTCAGGAGACACATTCTTACTCAGGCGCTCTGTAATGAAGGAGATTTGTTCGTCCATGTCCATGGCTTTATGATCATATCAGGTTTTGGCATCAAAGACAACTGTTTCCAGGAAGGAATCATCCCAGGCCGGCACGCGGAAAACAATGCGCGGATTCCTGACGGAATCCGCGCCTCGCTCCAGGCGAAGGCTTCCTGGTTACATTTCAGCAAATGTGGCGCGCAGGGTTGGGTAAAGTTGACGGTAGATAGGATAAGCGCGGCGATAGGCCTCCACCTGCGCCGGCTCCGGAGCAACGCGGCCGGTAATCTGTACCGCCGCGGCGCAAGCGGTTGGCACATCTGCCCAACAACCACTCCCTACAGCCGCCAGCAGCGCCGCTCCATAGGCCGCCCCTTCGGTTGTATTGACGGTCACCAGTTCGGCCTCCAGTACCGAAGCCAGTATTTGCCGCCAGAGAGCGCTCTTCGTCCCTCCGCCGGAGGCGCGCACCTGACGAATCTCTCCCAGGCCGGCCTCACGAATCAATGTAAAACTATCCTTAAGACCAAAGGCTACGCCTTCCAGCAACGCACGCGTCAGGTGACCTCGTCCGTGGCGAATGGTCAGGCCAATCCAGGCGCCGCGCGCCAGCGGATCAGGATAGGGCGTGCGTTCGCCGGTCAGGTAAGGCAGGAACTGCAGGCCCTCGCTGCCGGCCGGGACAGTCTCGGCTTCTCGAATCAAATCATCGAAACTCATCTGTGGCGCCATCGTATCCCGATACCATTGCAAACTGCCGGCCGCCGAGAGCATGACGCCCATGAAGTGCCACAGGCCGGGCACGGCATGGCAAAACGCATGGAGACGTCCCTGCGGTTCGATGAGGGCGCTGGGAGTGGTAGCAAAGACTACACCCGAAGTTCCAACGGTAAGCGCGACGACGCCCGGTTCAACTGCCCCAACGCCAACTGCTTGCGCGGCCTGATCGCCGCCCCCGGCTGCGACCGGCGTGCCGGCCCTCAGGCCGGTCAACGCCGCTGCCTCTTTCGTCACCTGACCGGTGAATTCGGGCCCTTCATACGTGGGAGGCATCCACGCCGCAGGGATATCAAGGGCTGTTAGAATCTCCGGTGACCAGGTGCGCTGCTTCAGATCGAACAGAACCGTGCCGGCGCCATCTGCTTTGTCCATAGCATAGACGCCGGTCAGACAATAACGGACGTAATCTTTGGGCAACAAGACATGACGGGCCCGGGCATAGACTTCCGCTTCATTTTGTTGCACCCAGAGTATCTTGGGCGCGGTAAAACCAGTCAGCGCAACGTTGCCGGTAATCTGGATAAAGCGCTCGCGACCAATGCGGCGATGAATCTCATCGCACTGCGCCTGAGTGCGTTGATCGTTCCAGAGGATGGCCGGTCGCAGTACCTTCCCTTTCTCATCCAGCAAGACCAGACCGTGCATCTGGCCCGTCAGGCCAATGGCGGCAACATCCTCTCCACGGACTCCGCTTTCCGTCAGAACGCGGCGGATACTGGTCGAGGCCGCCTGCCACCATTCGCGCGGGTCCTGCTCGGACCAGAGCGGACGCGGCGTCTGGAGTGTATGGGGCGTGGAGGCGGTCGCGACCACTCTCCCGCTCTCATCCATCAACAGGGCTTTGCTACCCGTTGTTGAAACATCCAGACCAAGGAAGTAGGACATGGTCACTCCTCCAGATTAAATTTCTGTACCAGGGCTTCCGCAGCGGCTTCGTCGCCTGGCTGAGGCGCGTCGGGATACACCTCCCAGGTCTCCACATGGGAAGTGGCCGCACCGCGCTCGAGCAAACGCATTGGTCCCAGCGTCTCCAGTTCCAGAAAATGCTCATTGCAATAACACTCGCTGGAACTACCAAAATCACAGTAGTAAGCCCGAGCATCATAGGGAGCACGTTTGACAAAAAGCGTCCGATTCCACCAGTACGCCAGCCAACCGCGCGGGTTGGGGAAGCCTATCTTAAAGGGGGAAGGCATACGGGCTTCCAGCAAAATGTAGCGGTTACCCCAGTGAACGAAAGGGCTATTCAGGTCGGTATAGGGCCAGATCGCCAGAGCGCGATTCGGTAGAACGTCGGTATCTACCTGCGATTGGGGCAGGATAGCCACTCCTCCCACCTTGAGTTGTGTAATGGCCCAGGGAGCACAGGAAACAGGCCAGAGGCCCAGATTGGTTAGCGTATGCGTCACGACCACGCGCGGACGTCCCGCCGGCAGACGGACCTCCATCGTTTTACGCATGCCTGTCAGGGTCTCTACCTGAGACACCCTCACACCGTCGGACAGGGTCTCGACTTCCACCGCCTGATCATCGGGCAGGTAGGTGCGCGCCGGCTCTTCTGGCGCATGCCAGAGACGATGCCCGCCATAGAAGTGAAACGTTGGCTGACCAGGGCGTTCAATACCCAGCGCAGGCAATTCAGCGAACAGGTTCTCGCCCCCGCCCACCATCAAGGCCAGCACACGCGGCCCCACGGATTGCGTCACAAGGACACGCAGAGGACCATTCTCAAGGAGAAGGCAACGTTGTCCCAGAAAGTCAACCGAAGTCATGTCCACCTCCTGTCCTTCAGCGGATACTAACGGGGCAGGTAAACACCCGCCGGGCAACGGTCATTGTTGCCGCGCCGATGATTTCGAACTCGCCACGCAGGCGAATATCCGTCGAGGAACTGCCAACCATGACCAGGATGCGTCCCGGTTCGAGGATCAGGCGTAGATCAGGGTCATAGAAGGCCAGCTGGTTGACTGGCAGGTGGAAGGTGACGGTCTTGCGTTCGCCAGGCTCCAGGCTCAGACGGATGAATCCCTTGAGTTCCCTGACCGGGCGTGGCAGGCTGGCATATTCATCGCAAATGTAAAGCTGCACTACTTCGTCGCCGCGGCGCTCGCCGCTATTCCACACCTCCAGCGAAATATCCACCGTCTCATCCTGCGTCGCCCGCGAAGGAACAATGGTCAGGTTCTCATACGTGAAGGTGGTATAACTCAGGCCATGGCCAAAAGGATAGAGAGGCTGTACCGATTCGTCCACGTAATCGCCATGCCAGTTCGAGTGAGAGGCAGAGGGTTTATGGTTGTAGAAGATGGGAATCTGGCCGACAGAACGCGGGAAGGTAACCGGCAATTTTCCGCCGGGATTCACCTCGCCCCAAAGGGCTTCGGCAATCGCCAGACCACCCTCTTCGCCGGGCAGCCAGGCCTGCAGAATAGCGTTGGCTCGCTCTGCCAGTTCGGGAATAGCATAGGGGCGGCCTGTAATCAATACCACAGCCGTCGGTTTGCCAGTTTCGAGAATCGCCTGTGCCAGCTGGCTCTGAACGCCAGGCAGGCGTAACGAAGCGCTATCGCGCGTCTCGCCGCTGGTGCAATGCGGTAACAAACCGGAACGATCTCCCAATACCAGGACAACGGCCTCCGCCTGACGAGCAAGGCGGATGGCTTCCTCAAAACCGGCGGTATCCGGATCAAGGTTATCGCAGCCGGGGGCATAGAGCAGGGATGTGGTGGAATCCGCCAGGGTACACAATCCTTGCAGCACAGTCATAATTGGCGCCGCCAGGACATCGTCGCTCGGCGCGCCGCCGGCCCAGACTCCTGCCAGTTCACGCTGGACAGGATATGAATAATCGCCCAACAGGTTGCGACTGGAATCGGCGTTGGGGCCAATGACGGCCAGAGTTCGCAGTGAGCGAGGGAGGGGCAGGAGACCATCGTTCTTTAACAGGACCAAACTTTGACGGGCAATCTGGCGGGCCAGCGAGCGATCTTCAGGATTGGAGAAGAATTCGGCGACGCGTTCTTCCTCAACATAGGGTTGGTCGAAGAGGCCAAGTTCGAACTTCTTTTGCAGATGGCGGCGCACCGCCTGATCGATGGCTTCCATCTCCACTTCGCCGGCTTCCAGCGCCTGACGGAGAACCTCGCCATAGCAGACCGTACTGGGCAATTCAACATCTATACCGGCTTGCAAGGCCAAAACCGCCGCGCGGCGTAAGTCGGGCGCCACGCGATGGTACGTGTGAATCATCGGGATGGCATCATAATCCGAGACCACCAGGCCTTCGAAGCCGAGAGCGCCGCGTAACAAATCGGTCAACAAACGGCGGGAGGCCGCCACCAGCTCGCCATCCAGTTCGGGATAAGCGTTCATGATAGAGGCCAGGCTGGCTTCGCGAATGACAGCTTGAAACGGGGCCAGATAGTTTTCATAGAGTTCGCGCCAGCCCAGGTGGACCGGCGCGCAGTTCAAGCCGCCCTGAGAGGCGCTGTGACCTACAAAATGTTTGCCGGTCGCCATGACGCCTGTGCGCAGGGTTTCTCCTTGTAACCCGCGCACGTAGGCGATGCCGAATTGAGCGGCCAGCGTGGGGTCTTCGCCAAAGGTTTCCTCCACGCGTCCCCAGCGCGGGTCGCGCGCCAGATCAAGGACAGGCGCCAGCCCCTGTCGCGCCCCCACGGCCAGCATCTGACGGCGAATGGCGCGTGTCATTGCTTCGGCAAGCGCTGGTTGAAAAGTACTGGCCAGGCCGATGGGTTGAGGATACATCGTTCCCCCACGCAACATGGCGCCTGCGCAGGTCTCCTCGTGAAAGAGGGCCGGAATGCCCAGCCGCGTCTGCTCCAGAAGGAAGCGTTGCAACTGATTGACGGCCCGGGCCACTTCCTGAGGCGAGAGGGTCGAATCACCGCCCGGACGGGTAACTTGACCAATGCCATGCTGGAGGCGGCGACCTATTTTTTCGGGATCCAGCGCACCGTCCGTCTGTAACTCGTGCATCCAGCATGAGGTTAACTGTGCTAGTTTCTCCTCCAGTGTCATGCTGGTCAGCAAGGCCTCAATGCGTTGCGAAATTGTTAGAGCCATACACACCTCTCATAGCCAGCGGCGGAAAGGTAGCACGTGCCTCTGGAGGATGGGACAGAGACAAGGATGGCGCCAGGCGGCGGCAGGGAAAGTCTGGAACATCAGCGGACACCGAGGAGAATGTCTATCGTTAACTGGTCCAGGCGCTCATAGAGCAAACCGCGCCGGGCAATGGCCTGCCGGTCGAAAGGATGTTCTTTGAGAGTCGCAGCTTTCTGGGGAGTGTACTTGCCCAGATATGGCGTCAGACTGCTGTCATTGGCATTGATCTCTGCCAGCAAGGCGCGGATTTCGGGGTCAGCGTTCCACTGGGCGGCCTTTTCTTTGAGGATAAGGTAAGTGCGCATGCAACCACGCGCAAAGTCCTTGACGCCCTCGTAGTCCTCGGTGCGATAGGCATGGGCGTCGAAATGACGCGAGCCTGCATAGCCGACATCCTCGAGGAACTTGACCAGGAAAAAGGCGGCCTTAATGTCACGCGAGCCGAAGCGGAGGTCTTGATCGTAACGGCCAGGATACTGATCGTTTAAGTCAATATGGAAAAGTTTCCCGGCTTCCCAGGCCTGGGCGACGCCGTGCAGAAAGTTCAGGCCGGCCATGTGTTCATGGGCTACTTCGGGGTTGACGCCCACCATTTCGGGATAGTCGAGCGTCTCGATGAAGGCCAGCATGTGACCGGTGGTGGCGTTGTAAATATCACCGCGTGGCTCGTTCGGTTTGGCTTCGAGGGCAAACTTGAGGTTGTACTTCTTATCCAGCACGTATTCGCAGAGGAAATTGATGGCTTCGCGTGTGCGGCGGATGGCAGTCACAGGGTCTTTGGTAGCGTCCGATTCGGTGCCCTCCCGTCCGCCCCAGAAGACATAGACCTGAGCGCCGAACTCAACGCCCAGATCAATCGCCCGCATGGTCTTCTGCAAGGCATAGGCGCGTACCCTGGGATCATTGCTGGTAAAAGCGCCATCTTTAAAAATCGGATCGCTGAACAGGTTGGTCGTGGCCATTGGGACCTTGAGGCCGGTGGCTTCGAGAGCTTTGCGGAATTCGCGTTTGATGGCCTCGGCCTCGGCAGGAGTGGCATCAATCGGGATCAGGTCGTTATCGTGAAAATTGACGCCATAAGCGCCAACCTCGGCCAGCAGGTAAACCAGTTCTGCCGGCGATTTCGGGTCACGCACCGGCTGACCAAACGGATCGCGGCCAATGTTGCCCACGGTCCACAGGCCAAAGGTAAACTTGTGTTCGGGTTTGGGGGTATAGTCAGACATGGGAATCTCCTTTCTTGGTATTCAGGACAAATCGAGGGAAATGGACAATGGACCTTTTTCATGGAGAGCGATGGGGATTTTTCGACCCTCCAGGGACAATTCGTAGTCGCCGAGGAAGCCCGTTAACGTCAACGAGCCGTTCGAGTCGGTTGTCATTCGGGTAGGAGGTAACCACCACTCTCCTTTTATCAGCCTCTCCAGTTCATGATAGGCGGGTTTGGGGGATTGGTCGCGGCGCAGCAAGCCTCCCGGAGCATTCAACCAGCCGCCATCGGAGAGATCCCACCAGGTGATAGCCTGTACCGCCGGATGGGCAAACAGTGTCTTGTAATGCAAGACGACCTCGCGCGCCTGGCGCTCCTCCCCGGCAGGCGTACTCGGCCACTCGCTGACCTGATAGTCATTCAGGTCAACAATATCTGACGGCATCAGGTCGCCTGAAACCAGCGTGGTCTCGGTAAAATGAATGGGTAAGCCCAGACGTTCGAAACGTTCCAGGATACGTTGCGTGCGTTCGACGCCCCAATACCCCTGATGCATATGGGACTGAATGCCGATGGCGTCAATCGGAATGCCGGCGGTCAGACAACCCTCCACGAGGATATCGTAGGCCGGCGAGAGATCGAAATCGTTCAGGAGCAGCGTTGCTCGCGGATTGGCAGCGCGTGCAGCTTCAAACAGCGCGCCGATCAGACGAATGCGTCCCATCTCCTTGCACAACCGTGTGAGGCCGTTATCATAGCGGTCGTATAAGGGCATGATGACTGCTTCATTGACAACATCCCAGCAGTCCACCAGGCCGGCAAAGGCGGTGACTTCACGCTGGATCCGCTCGATTTGCAGACGCAAGACAGCGCGGTTGTCCAGCGGCAACAGCCAATCGGGCGCCAGGGTATGCCAGCAGAGTGGATGTCCCTTGACAACGCAGCCGTGCTGGACATACCAGTGGGCCAGGTTGAGGATACGCTGGGTTTGCGGCTTACCGCGTTCCGGTTCGAAGCGCGCCCAATAGAAGGGCAGGGTAGCCTGGTTGAAAAGGCGCAAGAAATACTCGTTGCGCATTTCAGCCAGTTTTTTCTCCCGGCCGGACAATTCCCCGTTGACCAGGGCCAGGGTACTTTCGCCCCAGTTGGCGCCAAACAGGAATTGGTGCCGTTTCTGCTCTACCACGACTTCCCGATGAGCCAGAGGAAGCCCCTGGGCCCGAAGCGTGAGGGTTGCGGTAGCCATGCGGTGTTCTCGAATAGAAAGGTCGAGCGAATCCATAAGTCTCCGGCTTAATCAGACTACCTGCCCGTTCCGGTCGCGACCGTGAACGGTCGGCCACAAAAGATTTCAGCGACTCTTCTTGAAATAGACATCAATGAGCACGGCCAGGATCAGCACAATGGCTTTCAAGACATACTGCCAGGCCGGGGCTACGTTCATCATTTGAAGACCGGTGGACAGGCTGGCGATAATCAGCGAGCCGATCAAAGCGCCGGGGATGGTGCCTATCCCGCCCAACGTGGAGGTGCCTCCCAGAATACAGGCCGCGATGGCATCCAATTCATAGCCCTGACCGGCAGCAATCGTGCCATACCCCACATAAGAAGCCAGCACAATCCCGGCCACACCCGAAAGCGTTCCCATCAAGACGAATATCTTAAAGATGACATCGCGAATGTTGATACCTGAAAGGCGAGCGGCCTCTCGATTTCCACCGATGGCATAGGCATAGCGCCCAAAGCGGGTGTTATTGGATATATACATCATCACCATGGCCACGATTGCCAGCAGGAAGACCGGATTCTGAACGCCTCGATAGCGATTTACACTGAGAACATAGATGAAAACCATCAAAGCCGAAAATCCGCTGGTCAAGAGGTCAATGTAAAGCGGTCGGAGCTCGAAGCCATATTTCCGCTTGTTGGCCCGGCTCCGAAACATATTCCAGAACAGGAACACGATGAAAACGACGCACAATCCCCAGCCCCAACCAATCGGCAGATACCCCTGTGCAATCTCGGAGAACACAGGTTGATTGGCCGCAATCGTCTTGCCTTGCGTAACCAGAAGAATGAGACCGTTGAACAACCACATGCCTCCCAGAGTCACAATGAAAGCAGGGATACCCAGGTAAGCAATAATATACCCCTGGATAGAACCGGAGAGCGTCCCTACCAGAACGCCTATCAACACCGAAAGGGCGGCAGCCAGGAAGGGTTGATCGGGGAAAATGTGATACCAGACTTTCGCCTGCAGGTAGGCGGCCACCACGGAAACGAAACCGGCCAGTTTGCCGACTGAGAGGTCAATGCCCCCTGTGACGATCACCAGTACCATGCCTGTTGCCAGGAAAGCAGTCACCGACATTTGACGAAACAGATTGGAGATATTCTGTGGCGCCAGATAGAGGCCGCCGGTGGTGATCGAAAAGAGAATCCAGATCGCCACCATAGCAATCAGGATGGTATAGGTCTGGAGGTTGCGACGGATGAGATTCAACAGTTCGGTCTTGATGCCTTTCGCGGCAGAGGGAGTAGAAGAAGCCATAATCATTCACCTCGTTGTTCAGTTTGCAGTCAGGGTGATCCCTGTAGCCAGCGCCATGATCCGTTCCATAGTGGCCTCGGAGACTGGCAAAGTGGCCATCGAGCGCCCACGGCACAACACCACCACGCGGTCGCTCATACCCAGAATTTCCTCCAGGTCGCTGGAGATCATGATGATCGCCACACCTTGCTCGGCAAGCATGTTCATGAGTTTGTAAATTTCAAACTTTGCTCCTACATCAATGCCCCGCGTTGGTTCGTCCATAATCAGAACGCTGGGTTTGGAAAGCAACCATTTCGAGATGACGACCTTCTGCTGGTTGCCACCGGAAAGGGTCTCCACCGCCACATCCAGAGCGGGGGCCTTCACATTCAGACTCCGGGCTTGCTGCATACAGGCCTTGAGCTCGGCGTCAGCGTTGATGCGGAAAGCGCCGTTCACGAACTGGCTCAAATTCGGCAGAGAGATGTTCTTCAAGACAGACTGGATTAAAACCAGGCCCATGCCCTTACGGTCCTCGGGAACCAGGCTCAAGCCGGCATTAATCGCCTGACGAGCACTGCGGGGATAAATTGCGCGCCCATTCAGGCGGATGGCGCCTTGCACGACCCTGGCGTATTCGCCGAACAACGTCATGACCAGTTCGGTTCGTCCGGATCCCATCAGCCCGGCAATGCCCACAATCTCGCCACGGCGGACGTCAAAACTCACGCCATCAATCACTTTCCGCTCTGGTCGGTCGGGGTCTACGGCCACCAGATCACGGACTTCAAAGACAACTTCACCCGGCCTGGCCTCCCGCTTCGGAAAACGTTCCTTCATCTCGCGCCCGACCATCAACCGCACCAGGTCTTCCTGCGTCAGTTCGTTGACCGGGCGGGTCGCCACAACCTGACCATCGCGCAGCACTGTAATCCGATCGGTGATGCGGAAGAATTCTTCCAGGCGGTGAGAAATATAAATACACGTAATACCATGTTGTTTCAGGGTGCGGAGGATTTCCATGAGCTTCTGGACTTCAGCCTCACTGAGAGCACTGGTAGGTTCATCCAGAATCAACACCCTGGCATTCTCCGAAAGGGCCTTGGCGATTTCCACCATCTGCATCTTGCCCACGCCCAGGTTACTCACAATGGCGTGAGGGTCAACATCCAGACCGTATTTCTTCAGTACTGCCTGGGCATCAGCATAGAGCCTGTTCCAGTTGATCACCCCATGTTCCACCGGTTCGTGACCGAGAAAGATATTCTCACCAACAGTCATGGTAGGCACCAGGGCCAGTTCCTGATACACGATGGCGATGCCCTTTTCGGTTGCCTCGCGAATCGAACTCTGCCTCAATTGCAGTTCCTCGTTCTCATACAGGACGCGGCCTTCATAGGTGCCGTAGGGATATACGCCCGATAAGATCTTCATGAGCGTAGATTTGCCGGCGCCGTTCTCGCCGCAAATCCCGTGAATTTCTCCGCGCCGGATCTGGAACGAGACGTCCTTCAAAGCCACAACGCCCGGGAAATGTTTTGTAACATTCTCGAACGCGAGAATAACATCGGGGTCCATCAGGAGACCTCCATAAAACTATGGTAAACTAACAATGGTTGGCTTGCAGGGCATCCTGCCCTAGTGGATCACGAGTCGAAGGGACAGGATGCCCTGCCGCGCCTCAAGAGGAGAAGACTATGGTCTCGGCGGGCGCTCACTCTCAGGAATGTCACGGTACACGTCGTCGTAGGGCTGGAAGCCACTCTTCACGACCAGTTCATAGACGTTTTCCTTAGTAACCTGTTGTACAGGCAGGAAAAGTGCCTTGACGGTGCCCGTCTTGCTCTCGTCGTTCGTTAACTCGGCCATGGTGTATTCCTTCAGGCCTTCTACGGGCTGACCCTTCAGGAGCTTGTCAACCAGGTCCACCGCCAGAGGAGCCAGGTTGCGAATGTCCTTCAGAATGGTAACCGTCAACTCACCCTTGACGATGCTGTTGCAGCCGTCTGCCGTCGCGTCCTGCCCGGAGATAGGCACCACGCCAGCCAGGCCCTGCGCCTTCATCGCCTCCAGCGCGCCCAGGGCAGTGCCATCGTTGGAAGCCACAACTGCATCAATATCGTTGCCGGTAGCCGTGAGGATATTCTCCATGATTTTGAGGGCATTGGCGGCATCCCAGTTGTCCACCCACTGATCAGCAACGACTTCGATTTTATCGGCATACTGGGCAAGCACCTCATCCTGACCTTTGCGGAACAGGATAGCATTGTTATCGGTCGGGCTGCCGCCCAGTTTGACCAGACGGACTTTACCTTTAGTGGCGACATCCCAGTGTTCGATGTCAATGGCTTTCATGACACCATCGGCCTGCTGACGTCCCACCTCCACATTGTTGAAGGAAATGTAAGCCGCGATCTTCGGGGTTTTGATCAGGCGGTCGTACGCAATCACCTGAACGCCCGCATCGGCGGCCTTATCCACAGAGGTCACGATGGCATCGCCGTCCTCAGCCACGACGATGATCGCCTTGACGCCCTGGGCCACCATGTTGTCAATCTGGTCGTTCTGTAACTTGACATCATGATTGGCCTCTTGGGTCAGGACCTCATAGCCCCTCTCCTCCAACAACTTGCGCATAATCTGCTCCTCGTTCTTCCAGCGCTCGGTGGCAAAGTCGGAGAAGGAAAGACCAACTTTGATCTTGGAAGAGCGCGGGGTGCATGCGAACAACCCTGCGACAATTGGGAGCAGTACGAACAGGTTGACGATTTTGCGCAACATAGATCAGCAATCTCCTTTCGTGAAGTAATTAGAAAATGGGTGGTCGAGAAAAATTCAGAACCTCTCTACTCCTCAGGAAGTCATCACCTCCTCTCCGCGCGAGTCTCATGATCATGACCTTCGCCTCGAACCCACCGCGAACGTCATCTGCTCAAGTCGGTTGCCTTCGGCACTGTCAAATGGCAATCAGCAGGCAGACCTGCGGCGTGCCCCGGCAGTTCACCCTCAGGGGGTCGGTGCATAGATTTTGAAATGGCCGCTGACATGAAGCAAGGCCAGCAAATATAACATGCCATCGTAGTAACGCCACTTGCCTGAAGGAATACGAGCCTCCCACAAAGCCTGAACGAAAGGACGTCCATACTCGGCATCCGCGGCCAGAGCCGCTACGGCGGCCATCGCTACCAGACCTGTAGAATGGTCCGCGGATAACGGTTGACCATCGAGCGTGTACTGGTTGGGGAAGGTGTCAACGCCTTGCGAAAGCAGAAAACCCAGCACGCGGTTCGATTGTTCCACCTGCCAGGGATCAGCCGCGAACCAGGCATAATCTACCGCCACATTCGCCAGGGTGCGCCAGGCGTCGAAACGAAAGTCTTCATGCTCCGGGTCACTGACCGGCGTCCCGTCGAAGTTGGCATAGTCAGGCATCAGTCCTGTTTGCGGATGAGCGGCGCGGTGGAAAAAGTCACGACTGGCCTGAGCCGCCTCGGCCCAGAATTCGTTATCGCGCGCTGCCCAGCGCGCCCATAGTTCATAGTAGGCCGGCAAATGGTAGGAAGGATCGGTAAAGGTCGCATTCCGCCCGCTGGGGACAAAGACCACTTGCCTGGTTTGCGTATCGAACATATTGGTGGCCAGACCATTGTTCTCTTCGCTCTTGTGCAACATGGTGTCGAGGATTTGCTGTGCCTGCTCCTGATAGTTATAAATGCCTTCGCCATTTCCCCAACGTCCGGCCGCAAACAGCAAAGCCATCACAAACCATTCCTCGCCATCGGAAGCCGGATTGGCGGCCAGTTGCTGGCCTTGTGGCGTACAATGCCAGGCAAAATAGCCTCGATAAGGGCCCTCCGACTGGTACATATATGTCTTCGCCCATTTCCACAGTCGGTCAAATTCTTCTTTCTTATCCAGTTGTACCGCAATCATCATGCCGTAAGACATGCCCTCGGTACGCACATCGCCGTTGCCAATATCCTCAATATAGGCCATATCCTCGCCCACCGGATAGTAAACGCGCTGGGTCGTATCATCGCCATAGAAGAGTTGCTGCCAGGCCGCATCCAGTTTGGCCTGCACCTCAGCCTCACTTTCGCCCAGGTATTCTTGAAACAGGTTGCGGTAATGACCACTCTCAAAGGCCGGCGTCACCACCGGTCGGGGAGACGGCGAAGGTGAAGGCGGGATAGGGCTTGCCGTTGCGGTAGGCAGGGGAAGCGACATACTTCGCGCACAGGCCGACAGCACGAAGATACAGAGAATGACATACAGCAAGATGGCCTTTGCTCTTTCCTGCTGGGGCAAGATAAAAAATTGGGGACGAGAGGGATTGTCCGGTTTGTGCATTAACATGTGCTCCTCCAATGCCGAAAGCCAGTTCAGACGGCCTCCAGTCCTGAATATTCAAACCAGTCGAAATCGGCATAGTTGGTGCTGGGTTGACCGTTACTGCTGGCGTACATGGCGATACAGGCCCCAACGAAGCCACCCGCCACCGGTGTACTCAGGATGCGACCATCCACACGCTCGGCAACTGGCTGCCAATCATCTGGCCTGCAGGCAACGTAGAAGTTGTAGTCCTGCTCATGCGCCTCGACGCGCAGGTAGATGCGACCGGGTACGACAGGATACTCAGCCAATATCTCCTCTATACCTCGCGCCCGCCGCACGAGCTGCACCCGCAACGTATCGCGCAGAGTCACCACAAAGCAGAAATAGAAATCACTGTTCTGGATCAAAGCCAGGCCAGCGCATTCGTTTTCGTTGCGCGGCGCAAATTCGAGTGCCGTTTGCGCCAGAAAATGGATATGTTGCTGCCGTCTTCCGACAAAACTGGGATTCGCCACTTCCGATAAACGTTGCGGCCGCAGGTATAAACGCAGGTAACCTGGACGCGCTTGCAGATTCCAGAACGTCTCTTCCGGCGTACGCAAGAAGTTCCAGCAGAAAGCCAGTTCGGGGGACTCAAAATGATCACAAGCCGCTTGCGCTGGCCAGCGGTGTTCGGGGAGATTGGGCGCCGGGTAAGTGAACTCCACGCGCCCGCTTCCCGGACTGACCACTGGCCACCCATCTTCCCAACGCACCGGGACGAGAAACGTCTCCCGTCCCAGGTTATAGAAATAACCGCCATAGGGACGCATGGCCAGCAGCACCATCCACCATTCACCGTTCCGGGTTTCCACCAGGTCCGCGTGACCAGCGCCTACAATGGGATAATCCAGGCCGAGATGCCGATGAGTCAGAATCGGATTGCCCGGATTGCCCTGGTAGGGACCGGTAATGCTGTCGCTGCGCGCGACGGAGACAGCATGATGATGCGCGGTTCCCCCCTCTGCCGTCAACAGATAATACTGACCGCCGACCTTATAAAGGTGCGGCGCCTCAGACCAGATAGCGCCCTTCAAAGCGCCATCCCAGATGACGTGGGGTTCTCCGACCAAGCGCATGGTTGACAGGTCGAGCTCCTGCAACCAGATTTCCGTGTGACCTTCATAGTTCGCTGGCGTCACCAGCCGGTTCCCTGTGTACCAGGCCCGGCCGTCCTCATCGAAAAAAAGCGATGGATCGTACCCCGGTGCGTTCTCCAGCCAGATGGGCTCGGACCAGGGCCCGGCCGGGTCTGAAGCCGTCACAATGAAATTGCCCGACCTCGTCTTACCGTCCACCAGCGTGCAAACCACATAAAACGTACCCTGCCAGAACCGAATGGTAGGCGCATACAACCCTCCTGAACAACGCACCCCCTGCAAGGGGAGTTGTGAAGGTCGACTCAGGACATGACCAATCTGCCGCCAGTGAATCAGGTCCCGGCTATGGAAAACAGGCAGGCCGGGAAAATATTCAAAGGTCGAGTTGACCAGATAGTAATCGTCTCCCGCCCGGCAAATGGAAGGGTCGGGGTAACAGCCTGGCAAAACAGGGTTCCGGAAGACGGTAGCCATAATCTCCGCGCGACGATCATCCCTTGAGCGCCCCAGCCGTCAGACCAGCCACAATCTGACGCTCGGCAACCAGATAGAAAATGACAGCCGGAATCGCCGAAAGCGTCACGAAGGCGGCCACCAGAGCCAGGTCAGTGCCGTACTGGCCCTGAAACTGCATCGTGCCCAACGGGAGCGTCCACAAATCCTCTTTATCGATCAGGACCAGCGGCACCAACAGGTCATTCCAGCTGACCACCATGGTCAGCGCAGCCACGGCCGAGAGCGCCGGACGCGCCAGCGGCAGCAGAATCAGGCGGAAGAACGCGAAGGGCGAACAGCCGTCAATATAGGCCGCATCCTGCAACTCAAAAGGAATGGAAGCAAAGAAGTTGCGCAGAATCATGACATTGCCAGAGACCTGAAAAGCCGTCTGTACGATCATGATGCCCAACAAGGAGTTCGTCAGACCAATCTGGCGAATGACCAGATAGACCGGCAGGATGGCAATGGTGATCGGGAACATCAGGCCCAGAGTCAGGAAATTGAACAGCACATCCCGGCCACGGAAATTAAGACGAGCAAAGACGAAGGCCGCCAGACCACAAATGAAAAGCACCGCCGTCGTTACCGTCAACGTAACCACCAGACTGTTGAGCAGCATGGTCCAGAACGAACGCGAACCCAGGATTTTTGTGTAGTTATCCCAGTAAGGTGGAATGGGAGGAATATAGGGGCGGGAATACATCTCGCCACGCGTCTTGAGACTGCCAAAAATAAGAATCACAATCGGCACAAGGATAAGCACCACCATCACTGACAGGACAATGTATTGCAATAGCCTGGGTGCTGCCTTGCGCAAAGTGCTCTTGCGATGACGGGAAAGATGCACGGGCATCATGGCTGTCACTCCTTGTTGGTTAATATCCACCGCCCAGATAATCTTGCTGGCGCACAAGTCGCAGATAGGCCAGCGAGAAGACAAGAGAAATCAGCAACATGACGAAGGCCACGGCGGAACCATATCCTAACCAGAAGCGGATGAAACTATAGCGGTACATGTAGGTAGCCATCACATCGCTTGCGTTCACCGGTCCACCTCGCGTCATGACCCAAATCACCCCAAATTGTTGCAGCGCGCCTAAAACAGACAGATAGACAGAAGTACGAATGGTACCCCCGAGCAGGGGCAGGACAATGTGGGTAATCAGTTGCCGTCCATTGGCGCCGTCAATAAGAGCCGCTTCTTCTATTTCCTGCGGAATGTTTTGCAAGCCGGCCATATACAGCAACATATGAAACCCAAAATACTTCCAGGTCAGGACGACAAAGATACAGCCAAGAACCTGATGGGGATCACCCAACCAGGCCTGTGGTTTTAAGCCCAACAGAACCAGGAAAGCATTAAACAGCCCCCGGTCCGGATCAGGATTAAAGAGGCCCATCCACATGATGGCCGTGATGACCTCAGAGAACACATAAGGCATGAAGAAAATGGTACGGAAGAAACGCCGGCCCGGCAGGTCACGGCCTACCATCAAGGCCATTGCCAGCGATAATGGCAGTTGCAAGGTCAGCGAAAGCACAACGATAATCAGCGCGTTCCCTAAAGCTTTCATAAAGGCGCGATCGGTCAGAATGCGCTGGTAATTGCCCAACCCGACGAAATCTACCGCCGGCCCAAACCCTTTCCAGTTGAACAGGCTATAGTAAAGGGACTGGAGCATAGGGTAAACCACAAAGGCGGCAAAGAGTATGAAAGCGGGTAACAGGAACAATGCCACAGTCAAAACCAGCGAGGCACGTCGCGGCGAGGCAGACAGTGTTTCTTTCCGTTCTTCTACCGAGTTTTCCATGAGAGCCTCCTGCCAGAGAAAGGAGCGGGGACCGGGTACGCCCGGGCCCGATCCCCGCTGAATCAAGGCCGCTCAGCAGCGCTTTACTTCATCTCCTGGGCGAAGGAATCTTCAATGGCCTGAGCGACTTCTTCCGGTGTCATGGTGCCGGCAAAGAGAGCCTGAACGCTATCATTGACCACCGAACCGACCGCCGGGGGCAAGGCCTGGTCATAGTATAATTGGAAGTACTTGGCCTTCGCCGCGCCTTGTTGGACAGCCAAAAGCAGTGGATCGCTGATACCAACCTCAGCGCCTTTGACAACAGGCAGCGCGACGTTGATCTTTGCCAGCTGAACCTGGCAATCCACGCTGGTCAGGTACTTGACGAAGTCAATGGCCTCTGGCGGGGCATTTTTGCCAATCGCAAAGCCATTGCCACCACCGAACGCATCATTCGGATCACCGGCACCGCCTTCCACCATCGGGAAGGGGAACCAGCCAAGGTTATCGCCAATGCCTTGTTTATCGGGACTGTTGTCCTTTTCTACGGCTGGTGCCCATTGACCCATGAGTTCCATGGCGGCTTTGCCGTTCCCCATGAGGGTAGCCTGATCGCCATAGGTGGCACCCAGGAAACCATCCTGGAAGGGCTGCAGGGCGATCAGCTCCTGAAGTTTTCTGCCGGCTTCGACAAACGGCTCGTCGGCGAAGGAGCCCTGACGAGAATAGGCCTTGTCAAAGGCTTCCTGACCGCCAATGCGGACGGCGAGATAAGCATAGTAGAACATGGCAGGCCACTTGTCGCCCGCGCCGAGCGCAATGGGGGTGATGCCGGCAGCCTTCAGTTTCCGCACGTCTTCCAGAAATTCGCTCCAGGTCGTAGGAGGCGTCTCGATTCCTGCCTGGGCAAAAAGCGCCTTGTTGTACCAGAAACCGACCATGCCCATATCCCAGGGCACGCCGTAGTTTCTGCCCTGATAGGCATACACGCCGAGAGCGCCCGGAGAGAAGGTAGAACGCCAGGCACCGCCATCGGCATCGAGATCCGCGGTAATATCCTTCAACAAACCGGCCTTGGCGTACTCAATCATGACGCCGCCGCCCCAACTCTGGAAGATATCCGGGGGATTCCCAGACTGCATCACGGTGGTCATCTTGGACTTGAAGGCCTCGTTCTCCAGGACCGTGATTTGAATTTCCACATTGGGATGCGCCGCCATGTATTCATCGGCAAATTTTTGCCAGAGCGCCTTATGCTCTTCTGCCGTTGAGATGTGCCACCAGGTGATAACCACCTTATGCTCCGTAGGGGGCACCGCTGTGGCTGTTTCACCAACCTCGGTGGGTGCCTGTTGCGGGGGTTGCGTTGCCGCAGGAGTGGCAGGTCGGCACGCGGCAAGCACCAGCGTAGCCAGAACGACCAGGCCAATCAGGCGTACTAACTTGTGTTGCATAGGGTTTCTCCTTCCTTAAATCAGAAACTAAACAACGCTTGACGAACTTTCATACCGGGCAATCAACACAGATACCTACCTGTCCAATGAATCACCTCCTTTACTTGAAAAACCTTGAGGAACAGGGAAAGGTTCTATGCTACCTCGCGGCGCTTGACAGGACTCGCGCACAATCAACCTGGTAGGCAATTCGATGCGCTCAATCGTCCTGGCGGGATTCTGCAAACGATCCAACAACATCTGAGCCGCCACGCGCCCCATCTTCTCCAGCGGTTGCTGTACGGTAGTCAGGGCTGGCCGTACCAGCGCAGCCTGCGGAATGTCATCAAAGCCGAGCACCGAAATATCATCCGGGACACGTAGCCCACGGTTGCGGACAGCATCCATGACCCCCATAGCCATCACATCATTCGAGGCAAAAATAGCCGTCGGCGGGTCGGGTAGATCAAGAAAAGCGGAGGCGCCCATATAGCCATCCGGTTGGGCAAAGGTACCTTCGTAGATCAGTTCTGGCGCTTCCGGGATGTGATTGGTGCGCAAGGCCGCCCGATAACCCTCCAGACGATCCTGAGCGCATCCCAGGTCCATCCAACCGGTGATGAACCCAATGCGCCTGTGCCCCAGTTTGATCAGGTACTCTGTTGCCTCATAGGCTCCCTGCCAGTTCGTCGCGCCTACAGCCGGACATTCCTGACCGGTACCCTGATGATCGATCAACACAAAGGGGAAATTGCGCTGTGTCAGCGTACCAACATAGTCGGCTGGATTACGCGGCAACACCAACAACAAGCCGTCCACCATGCCGGTGGCCAGATTGGCCACATAACCGGCTTCCTTGCTGGCCGTACGATGGGTGGTATAGATAATCAGGTCCATCCCCCGCAAGGTTAGTTCGGCATCAATACCCCGAATGATTTCTCCAATATAGCCCGTGCCCACATCGGGAACCAGCAGGCCAATCGTATTCGTCCTACCTCCTGCCAGACTGCGAGCCTGACGGTTGGCTACGAAGCCCAATCGCTCCATAGCCTTCAAGACGCGCTCGCGGGTCTCCGGACGAACATGAACATCATTGTTGATGACACGCGAAACAGTGCCGAACGAAACCCCTGCTTCGGCAGCCACGTCCACAATCGTTACTTTACGGCCAGAAGGCATCATCTCTTTGTAAACGTTTACACGGTTACTCTTTATTTAAGCCTGTCCAGCACACTGACAGGCAGAAAAAGCGCTAAAACCGCATTTTCAGGGCAAAAAATTGTCCAACAAAGCCCAAAAGCACAGCCGAACACAAATTTTATTTGGAAGCGTTTACAAGAACATTATAGCACAAGCGACAAAAAAGTCAAGAGCCTGACGGCAAAAAGGTGTGACACAAATTTTCGGGGAAAACGAATCAACGCTTGCAGATGGCAGACCGCAGACAACCGTAAGACAGGCTTCCCAGCCCGTCAGGAGCAGACCGCAGACAACCGTAGGACGGGCTTTCCAGCCCGTCAGGAGCAGACCGCAGACGACCGTAGGACGGGCTTTCCAGCCCGTCAGGAGCAGACCGCAGACGACCGTAGGACAGGCTTTCCAGCCCGTCAGGAGCAGACCGCAGACGACCGTAGGACGGGCTTTCCAGCCTGCCAGGAAACCGTCAACGAATGGGGAACGAATAAACGCATGCGGCCAGCACATCCCCTGCCCGCGCGCCCCGGCTGCTGGCCGCTTGCTCGACTTGCTCCCCCCTTGCCTCGCGCTTCCGGCCCTCAACGGCGCCGGCGCGGCCGGCGGCCCTCCAGTTCATCCTTCAGAATCAGGCTCAAAATGACGCTAACCATGCTGATAATCAACGAGGCCAGCAAGGCGTTCCAGAAAACCGGCTCGGCAATGATCAGGGAGTACCCAATCATCCCGCCAAGCCAGTTCGTGAAAATCAGCAGCGCCGTGTTGATAACCAGCGTGAACAGTCCCAGCGTCACCAGAATCAACGGGCAGGTCAGAAACTTTAATATCGGCCGAAACAGGGCGTTGACAATGCCAAAAATCAACGCCAGGAGCAGCAATCCCACCCAGTCACCGCGATAGTCCACGGCAGGCAAAATGGCCACAGCCGCCCAGAGTGCAACGGCATTGACACCCCAACGAATCAGGAATCTCATGGTCAACCTCCATATTCCTTACGCACATCAGTCCGAGGAGTTGCCTCCCATTGCATCCAGACCAGCGTCCGCCTGGGTTGGAAGCCGGCAGTTTGAATAGCAGTGACGGCCACAGCCGCGGGAAAATCGAGCGTCAAAGACTTGCGCCAGGCGAGCGTGCGCCGGGCATGCAGGAGCAGCGCCGTCAGCGCGCGTTCGCTCCCCTGTGGCGGAAGCGCAGCCCAAAGGCGGTCACTGTGGCCATATCCTTCCTGCCAGGCCAGAGCGGCAGCGAAATGCCCCTCCACATAGCCGGCCCACTGGCGCGTCTCGGAATCGAGCAACAGACGGTAGAGGCCCGGCCACAGGCCCGGACGGAGACTCAACCACGGCAACGGTTGATACCAGGCCAGCGACTCCGGGTATAGCTGTCGCAGCCAGGCTTCCTGTTCACGCCAGAGATGACCGGCGCGCGGCCGGATCACCACCCCCAGGCCATCGGCGCAGGCCTGACGGTCTGGCGCGGCCTGCCACACCGTCCGCCGGGCACGCTCACGAAAACCGACCGACTCATACAGGGCAATCGCGCCGGCATTATCGGCGCGGACCTGCAGCCAGATGGCGTCGGCGCGGCGCTGACGGGCCAGGCGCAGTCCGGCCAGGGTCAACGCGCGCCCAATGCCCCGGCGACGGAAATCCGGCTGGACGGCGATATTCGCCAACAGGTAAATGCGCTGTCCGTGGTAACGATAGGGAATGACGCTGACATTGCCGACAATCTCACCGTTCTCTTCCCAGACGTAGCCCGAGAGGGGCAGCGACACCGTCTCCACAGCGCGACTGGCCCAACGCAGAAAGCCCTGATCGCGCGCCGCCTCGCGCATGTGCTGCAGATGCTCGCGACCTTCGGCGTCCATGGTGGACCCGAAGCACTGTTCCACCAGATCGGCTACGGCGGCCAAATCGTGCCAGATATTGAGAGGACGCAATTGGGGCGCCTCCAGCGGCGCGGTTGCTGTCATCACGGCCATCGTTTTCTAATTATACCGCCTCGCGCCACAGGAGAATCCCTCGTTCCCGCGCCCAGTAGGAGTGCAGCGCCTGCTGCAAAGTGCCCTCGCCTTTCCAGAGCGAGGTCAGTTGGGAAGCATAGGCGGCCACGCCCCGCCACCAGACGCGCAGGCCGTGTTCCGAAATCGGGAAGTACTCGCTCGTCAAATCCGCAATGGCGGCCAGCAAGGCCGGCGAATCGTACATCACATAGGGGAAGTCCGCATAATAGCGGCGCGCCCACGGCAGGGATTCGGCGGCGCGGCGCGTCAGGAGATGATCCACGTGGCCACCCAGTCCCAGCGGAGATACCAGACAATCCTGCGGCAAGAGAAAGCGGGACAGCCGGGCGGCAATGCGGCGCGGCAAATCGGCATCTTGCGGATGAGGAGGGACAAAGACGCTGTGCGGATAGAGAGGGTCGCCATCAGGGGAACGGCGGTAGATGCAATCGAGAAAAGGGAAACGGCGCACGTGCACCCTTAACCGCCGCGCGGCGCGGTCATCTTCCGCGCGGCGGATAGCCGGCGCGTTTTCTGCAGGGCCAAAGCCCCACAGCGCATGGGTGGCCTGCGCCAGAGGCGAAAGTGGTGCCATCGGCGGCGCGGCGAAAATCGTCCAGATGGCCACCTCCTCACCGCGCCGGCGCTGCTCCCACATCAGCCCGCCACAGGAGAGAACGGCGTCATCAAAATGAGGGGAGAGATAAATCCAGCGCACTGAAGATTAACCACGCGCGCGCTTGAAAGTTTGCGCGTTTTGCAAAAGATCGTGTGCGGAACGCAACGTGCCTTCACTCACTTCGCCAAGCATCTGGGCCAGTTCCAGCAGACGCGTCTCGCCTTCCAGAGGGGTGACGTGCGTGCGCGTGCGATCATTTTCCACCTGTTTTTGCACCTGAAAGTGTTGATCGCCAAAGGCGGCCAGTTGCGGCAAATGTGTGACCACGAGCACCTGATGCTGACGAGCCAGCAGCCAGAGCTTCTCGCCGACCGTGGCGCCCACGCGCCCGCCAATTCCCTGGTCAATCTCGTCGAAAATCAAGGTTGGGACTTCATCAGCATGCGCCAGGACGTTTTTCAGGCCCAGCATCAGGCGCGAGGTCTCGCCACCGGAAGCGATTTTCGCCAGCGGCTTCAGGCCCTCGCCAGGGTTGGGAGCAATCAGGAATTCGACCTTATCCAGTCCGTCCTCGTCGAAGGCGACGCGCGTCCCATCCGGAAGAGGCAGGCCGGCCGGATCAGGACGGGTCTGGAAATCTACGGCAAAGCGCGCTGCGGCCATGCGCAGGTCATCGAGTTCGGCTTCCATCGAGCGGCTCAGTTTTTCGGCAGCCGCGCGGCGTTGACGCGAGAGTATCTGCGCCTGTTCGCTCAGGCGCGTCAAGAGTTCCTTCTCTGCCGCTTCCAGTTGGGCGATGCGCTCCGCGGCATTGCTGATATGCTCCAGTTGACGGCGCGCCTCCGCCGCGTAGGCCAGAACCGCCTCCAGACTGCCGCCGTACTTGCGCGTCAGACGATGAAGCAGGTCCAGGCGTTCTTCCACTTCTTCGAGTCGCTTGGGGTTGTATTCGATGGTCTCCAGATAGGCGCGCAGACTGCGCGCCAGGTCGGCCAGGGATTCTGCGAGGAGGGTGGTTTGTTGAGCCAGGGCGGACTGGTCGGAGTCGATCTGCGCCAGTTTGTTCAGGGCCTGTGCCGCCTGTCCAATCAGGTCGGTAGCAGCGGGCGATTCGGCTGTTCCCTCGTCCAGGGCGGCGAGGGCCTGCTGCGCCAGCCTCGCCAGCGCCTCCGCATTTGCCAGACGGTCGCGCTCGTGGCGCAGTTCTTCGTCTTCGCCCGGACGCAGGCGGGCGGACTCGATTTCTTCAGCCTGGAACGTCAACATTTCTGTACGGCGATCGGCGTCGCGTTGCGCCTGCCGCAGTTCTTCGAGTTCACGCCGCACCGCCTGCAGCTGCTGATAGGTCTGGCGGTAGGTTTCCCGCTGCGACTGCACATCGGCGTAACGATCGAGCAGGCCGAGATGGGCGCGCACGTTGAGCAGGGAAAGGTGCTCCGACTGGCCATGAATATCCACCAGCCTCTCCCCCAGTTCCTTGAGCAGACCGATGTTGACCGTCACGCCGTTGACGCGCGCCACGCTGCGACCTTCGCGGCGCACCTCGCGACTCAGCGTAAGATAATCCGGGTCATCGAGCAGGTCGGCGCGGCGCAGGATGGCGTGAACCTCCTGGCGTTCGGGGCCGCACAGGTGAAAGGTAGCCTCCACCCGCGCCAGGTCCGCCTCGGTACGGATGGCAGTCGCGTCCGCGCGGCCGCCAAGAAGCAATTCGAGGGCATCCAGAATAATGGACTTGCCGGCGCCTGTTTCACCGGTAAAGACGACCAGCCCGCTCTCGAAGGTGAGTTCGAGTTGGTCAATGATGGCAAAATTCTGGATTCGCAGTTCGCGTAACACACTACCTCGTCAAACGAATGCCGGCCAGCCGGCCATAGACCAGCGGCGTAGCCAGGAAAACATATATTCCCTGGAAGATTATGCCCAAGAGATTGAAAAGCAACAGGTTCGGGAGAGCGGCCAGCAGAGCGCCAACGACGACGCCGGCGGCAGCCGTCAGAAAGAGTGAACGGGCGCGGTGGCGGCGCGTGGCCAGGCGCACAGCCTCGGCAATCAACACCCCAGCCGTAGGCACAGCCGCCAGGAGGACGAACCAGGCCAGGAAACCGGCCAGCGTGCCGATCAGGGCGGCAAGCAACGCCGCCAGAAAAGACAGGAATGCGGCTACCACAAACGCCAGCGGATAGTCATACCAGCGCGCCGTATGAAAGATTCGCTGCTGCTGGCGCACGCAATCCTTGCAGGAGTAACCGGTCGGTGTGCGCACGGCGCACTTCGGGCAGATGGGGCGATCACAAGTCTTACAGCGCAGTGTCGTCTCTACCGTGGGATGGTTGGTGCAATAGAGGACAGGGGAATCGCTCATTTTGGCATCCCTTCCGCAGAGGGATTTTGATTCAGATAGGCGGTCAGATTGCGATAGAAATAACTGGGATCGCCGAAGCGCACCAGCAGGGTAGTGTATTCGGAAGCGCGCACCTCCACGCGATCGCCGTGGCTCAGGCCGAGCGGGGTCTGGCCATCGATGGAGGCAACCGCCTCGCCGCTGTGAACAGTAATGCTGACACTCGCGCCCTCGGCCAGCACGACCGCGCGATCCGCCGAAAGATGAGGGGCAATCGGGACAAGCAAGATATTGCGCAGTTCGGGCGGTAAAATCGGGCCGCCGGCAGCCAGCGCGTAGGCGGTCGAGCCGGTGGGAGTGGAGGCGATCAGGCCATCGGCGACATAAGCGGCGAGGAAATGACCGTCCACATGCACCGCCAGGCGCACCGGCCGCACCGCCGCGCCGCGGCAGACCACTACCTCATTCAGCGCGTGCCAGACACCCAGACTCTGGCCAGCGCGGCTATGCTCGGCGCGTAGCATCATCCGCTGCTCTATCCAGGTCTGGCCTGTCAGCAAACGGTCGAAATAGTGCGGCCAATCCTGTCCGACCTGAATGAGAAACCCCAACCGCCCCATGTTGACGCCCAACACTGGCACCTGCCGTGGCGCGCAGAGGTGACCGGCGCGCAGCACCGTCCCATCGCCGCCGACGGCGATCAGCAAGTCGAACTCACCTGCCTGCACGCGCTGCCGGAGATGCGCATCATCTATCGTGCCGGCAACGGCCTGGGAGCGACGCGCCTTCAGGTAAGCCGCCATCTCGCCGGCCGTGGCCACGGCCTCGGGCATCCCGGGATGAGCCGCAATGGCAATGCGCTGAGGAAGAAAGGGATCAGACGCCATTCGAGATAATTATACCTGTTAAGGCGAAGGCAGGCGTCTGGCTTATCCCTCAATCTGCAAAATGGCAAGGTTTTGGTAACAACCTACCCACTATCCATCCTTGTCATTGCGAGCCGCCGCAGGCGGCGAAGCAATCCCCTTGCTTGCCGGGAGATTGCTTCGCTACGCTCGCAATGACAAGAGGCAGAGGGTTCTCC
>Ga0123519_10001564_pt1 | contig 39166 bp, 33 predicted proteins | sample YelNatPaOPRAMG02_FD_87396 | JGI IMG/M metagenome (GOLD analysis project Ga0123519, IMG submission 87396) | Hot spring microbial communities from Yellowstone National Park - Yellowstone National Park OP-RAMG-02 (version 2) | ecosystem: Environmental > Aquatic > Thermal springs > Hot (42-90C) ...
GCCATTCCTTACAATCCTTATGAGCCAAAACCTTATGAAAGATGGACATTAAAAGGAATGCTGGATTTAGATAATGAATTAAAAGTTGCCGAGGAATTTTGGGACTTCCTCGGAGGAAAAGGAGCTTATGAGGAACTATTAAATTGTTTTGAAAAAGTTGGCATAGAACTAAGACCAGAAATTGATAGATATTTCTCTAAATTCAAGTAAATTTTTACCACATCCTTATCCCAAAATTCCCTCTGAAAAAGTTCATTATGCAACGAATCAATTTCATAGAAAATTAGGGATGCAATTCAATTATTTGACATGAAGAAATTGTTAGTTTAATATTATATCTCAATGTGGAAGATTGGTTTGAGAGAGGGAGAAAGAAAGTTATTTCCTTTTCTGAATTTAAATCTTTACCCCATCAAAAATTATTTACCCTTCAACATTAGATCTTTAAACTTTCCTTCCATCAATTTCAACAATAATAATGTCCCCCTTATTTAAGGGGGACAAGCGCCTATTATTTCCTTCCTTTTTTAAAATTATTCGAAAATAAATTTATCAGAAGGAGGAAAAATGAAAATTCTGGATCTTAAAAAAATACACCCTTTTATTATGGATGATTCCCTTTTAAAGAAAAGAGTTTTTGCATCCAAAATTATGAGTGAGGTTATAAGAGCATCCTCTTCTTTTTTGAGAGAAAAAGGTTTTGTGGAGATTCTTCCTGTTATAATTTCACCAATTACAGATCCCCTTGCTGACCCATCAAAAGGACTGAGACTCGAAATATACGGATACCCCTTTGAAATTACAAAGAGCATGATTTTCCATAAGCAAATCTCGGTCCTTTCCTTAAGAAAAATATTCACCTTCTCTCCCAATGTGAGGATTGAGCCACCAGAAAGAAAGGATTCTGGAAGGCATCTCCTTGAGTTTACCCAGCTTGATCTTGAAGTTCTCAAAGGAAGAAGGGAAGAGGTTATGGAACTTGGAGAAGACCTTTTGATCCATGTCATTAAAAGTGTGAAAGAGAAGTGCAAGGAAGAACTTGAATTTTTTGAAAGGGAACTTCCCATTCCCAAAAAGCCATTCCCAAGAATTTCATGGGATGAGGCAGTTAAAAATTTTGGTAAGGATTTTGAGATACCCCTTTCCAATCAAAGCTCCTCGCCTGTTTGGGTTATTGATTTTCCTATTCACGAGCGAGAATTTTACGATAGAGAATGGGAGGATAGAGAAGGTTATCTTGCAGACATGGACTTGATCTATCCAGAAGGATTTGGAGAGGCTCTCTCAGGTGGAGAAAGGGAATGGGAATATGAGAAAATTGTTTCAAAAATCAAAAGGAAAGGTCTTAAACCTGAGAGTTTCGAATTCTATCTTCAAATTGCAAAAACTGGACTTTCCCCATCCGCAGGATTTGGTATTGGAGTGGAAAGACTTGTTAGATTTTTGACAGGGCTGAAAAGTGTTTTTGAGGTGAAACTCTTTCCAAAGCTTCCAGGAGAATTCTCAATTTAGATTTTGGAAAAAATTTTAGGATAGTTTAATTTTTTCTTAAGGTATTGCTTCTTCCATTCATTACCCCCTCACCCCAAGGGGAGAGGGTATGTCAAGAAAAGAACTAATTATCTCTCCAAGCAAATACTAACCCTCTCCCTAAGGGGAGAGGGTATAGAAAAACTTGCAGGTTCTAGAAACCATTCTTATTGTTTTAGCATTAGTTTTGCTTTCATAAGCTTTTCTTTCTATATAGTTCCAGAAACTACTCTTATTGTTTTAGGCTCTCCGGGAGAGGGTATATTTTTGGGAAAAATTGTCATTTAAGAATCATGAAAACTTCAATTGTCAAGGGTTCTCTATTCGCTTTCTTCCTTCTCTTCTCCTTCCTCCTTCATCTCTTCTTCCAGTGCCTCTTCTATTGAATCTTCAAACCCAGGTTCAAGTTCTTCTCCAAACTCTTTCCCAAATTTTTTCATCCATTTAGCTATTGAGCGAGGGTCATTTTCGTCAATTCCGCTCAAAAAAGATGGATCAGATAGCTTTTCCAGTCTGCTTTCTTCTGAAATTTTTATTGCTACACGGGAGACAAGCTTCTGAAGTTCTTTTGATCCACAAAACTTACATTTTACTTCTGAATCAGAATTAATAGATAAAACTATGATTGTGCTCTTCTTACCGCATTTCAGACATCTATACTCATATATTGGCATATTTTATAATTAAAAAATCCCCTGAAAATTGTCAAGACCCATCGAAAATTCGATTTCATTTGAAATTATCGTAATTTTTTGTTAAATTTTTCAATTAAGCTAAATTTTTTATAGGAAAAATGAAAGGAGTTGGTATGAGAAAGATTTTACTGATTGGAATTTCTTTTTTAATCTTCTCATCCCTTAGTTTTGCCCAGATAAAAGAATCGGGCGTTATTGAGGGAAATGTTTACGATAGTGAAGGGAAACCTATTCCTGGTGTTACTGTTATTCTCTCAGGGATAAAGCTTATTGGAGGAACAAGGGAGGTCCTTACCAATCAAAATGGTTTCTACAGATTTTCTGGAGTTCCCGCTGGATACAGTTACGAATTAACAGCAAAAATGGAAGGGTTTGAAACTTTGACCAAGAAAAATATCTTTGTTCACGCCAACTCAACCTCAATTGTTGACTTCACCCTCTCATCTGCTCGAGTTTTTGAAACAGGTGCTATTCAAGGGACAGTTAATGACACCAATGGGAACCCAATCTCAGGAATTTCAGTCTTTCTCAATGGCTCAAAAATAACTGGTGAATCTAAAAGGGTTGTGACAGATGATTCTGGATTTTTCAGGTTTTCTTTAATTCCTGTTGGTTCTGACTATTCTGTTTCATTGAAGTTTGGAGATCAAGTCCTTGATAAAAAAGAGCAGATTTCAGTTTCTGCAAATGCGGTTACGAATTTAAATTTCTCAATAGAGGCAGGAGTTTTGAGGGCAGGAGTTGTTCAGGGAAATGTTTGCGATATGGCTGGGAATCCTCTTCCTAAGGCAACTGTAATTCTTGAAAATCCAAGAATCTTTGAAAAACCGAAGACAACCTTGACAGATGCAAATGGATCTTTTAAATTTACATCAATTCCCTCTGGATTCACCTACACTGTTAAAGTGCAGATTGAAGGTTTTATACCTGCTAAAATGGATGGAGTTTATGTTTCTCTTGAATCTCAAGAGATTTTAAACTTTAAGCTTGAAACAGTAAAAGTTGCAGAGGAAAAGTCCTTAGAGTCACCGGTAGTTCTTGATTTAAAGAGCTCTTCTCCTCCGTCAAACATTGTGTTTACAAATGACATTCTAAGAAATATTCCCAACCCTCAATTTACCACAAACATAATAAGACTTGCTCCTGGTGTAACACCCTCATCAGATGTTTTTGGAGGTGCAAGCTCCTCTGCCAACTCCTATATGATAGATGGATTGGAAACTTCAGACCCAGAGGGTGGAACACCATGGGTTTTCATGGATTATCAAGCAATTCAGGAAGTTCAGATTCTAAATTCAGGGCTTCCCGCTGAGTTTGGAGGTTTCACAGGAGGGGTCCTCAATGCAATAACAAGATCAGGGGGGAATAAGTTTGAGGGATACAACGAGTTCCTCTTTCAGGATAGTGATTGGGTATCTGATAATTTAAAGAAATTTAAGCCAGAGGAGCTTTACAATCCAAGTCCTTTCAAGATTAAAGATATAAAAGATTTCTACAAATCTAAATCAGGGCTTACAGATTTCAATATTCATTTTGGTGGTCCATTAAAAAAGGATAAACTATTCTTCTTTGTAGGAACCCAGTATTATCAATCGAGGAATTTCCCCTCAGGTTTTGATGATCCCTCCAATGAGGGTGTTGTATTCAAACAGCCAAGAATCTTCTTGAAAATCTCCTATCAACCCAGCCAAAAGGATAGAGTCTCTGGATTTGTGGAGAATGACCAGTATAATGGCTTAAATGTTGGAGCATCCTACAATATAGCTAAGGAAGCAACAGTAACTCAAATGGCTCCTGAATGGGTTTTCAATATAAATTATACTCATAATTTTAATCCAAAAACCCATCTCGATGTAAAACTTGGTGGGTTCTGGGGTTATTATTATCTTGAGCCTTCATCAGGAAGGGATAAAATAGCCTATGTAGATGAGTATGGTTATAATACTTCCAATTCCATGTGGTGGTATATGGCTAACAGATTCAGAACCCAGGTCAATGCCCATCTCTCCCACTATGCTGAAAACTTCATAAAAGGCTCCCACGATTTCAAATTTGGAGTTGAGATTGAGAAGGACTGGAACCAGTCCCTTTATGGTTATACAGGTGCAGGGGATTCAAGAACTGGCCTTCCAAAATCAGCCTGGATTCTAACTTTTGAAGGTCTTCCTTATCTTGCCTATCAGTGGGAAGGATATGACCAGCATATCTCCCTCACAAGATTTTCAACCTTTGCCCAGGACTCATGGTCAATTTCAAGAAGATTTACAATCAATTTGGGGCTCAGATATGATATTTTCAGAGGTGCAATAGTTGACAAAATGTCACCCTTCTCCTCTTTCTTCTCAAAATCTGAAATTTACTGGCATCCTCTTCCTTCAGGAAAAGAAAATAAACTTGGCACAATTTATAAGCCCTCTGGAATCTCTCCAAGGGTTGGTTTTGCCTTTGATATATTTGGAGATGGGAAAACTGTTGCAAAAGCTCATTATGGAAGATACTATGAAGCTCTTTTTGCCGCATCATTTATGATGGCTGACCCAAGATATAAGGATTCAAGAAGGTATTGGTGGAGCGGAACGAGATGGATTGAGGATGTTGAAGGTTTCTATCCATGGTCTGAAGGGAAATATACTGTTGATCCAAAAATAAAGCATCCCCATATGGACGAGATAACAATTGGTATTGAGAGGGAGATTTTCAAAAATGCATCAATTGGATTTGCATTTATCCATAGAAATTACACTGATATGATCGGAGCTATATCTGATGCTCAATTTGTTCAGAGGGAAGTTCTCGATCTCGGACCTGATGGATTAAAGGGGACTGGAGATGACAAAAAAGTTATAGTTTACGAGCAGTTAAATCCTGGAAAGGAGCATTTCTTGATAACAAATCCTAAAGCAGGGATGAACAATGTCCTTCTTGATAAAGACCCTTACAGGAAATACACAGCATTTGAATTACTCTTCAACAAAAGATTTTCTGACAGGTGGCAATTAATCTTTTCCTATGTTTATTCCAAGACAAAATCCAATTTGGATAACGATTGGGACACAAATACTGGGAATACAACATTCTTTGAAAATCTGAATTACCAGATAAATGCAGAGGGAGTTCCAACTGTTGATCCAACCCATCAAGTAAAGATTCAAGGCTCCTATGTTCTTCCAAGGTTTGGTATCCTTCCCTTTGACCTTCAGATAAATGCCTATTATTTCTATCAGACTGGAAATACCTATACAAGAATCTTTACCACTCCCTATTACCACAAGAATACAAGGATAAGACCCTTTGCTGAGCCAAGAGGTTCAAGAAGACTTGATTCTTACAACAACCTTGATATTCGTCTTGAGACCCAATTCAATCTATTCGGCGGTAAACTTGGTTTGATGTTTGATATGTTCAATGTTTTGAACTATGCGGGAGTGAGAGGAAGATATGTTAGAACAATTTACAGGGATCCAAAGGCTTATCCTGGTGTTGATCCTGCTTTCCTCGGTTCCCAGTTTGATAGAATCACAAGCATTGATCAGGGAAGATCATTCAGGTTGGGTATTAGATATAGCTTTTAAAAATTGTTAATATAAAGGGTGAAGGAATAAGGCTCTTTAATTGTAATAGAAAGATTTTGCAAGATTTTCCTTATCCCTTTACTCTCTTAATCTTCCCATCAAGGGAAGTAAGTCTTAAAAATGAAGGAAGAGAAAACCAAACTATTACCTTTAACTTTTAGTAATAGAATTTCTTGAGAATTCTGTCCTTTTGCTGGACTGTTTCTGTGAGTTTGTCTTTTTTCTTCCATGCAATTTCAGTAACTATTGAATTAATCAGGACTGAAAAGGCTGAAACAGAATTTGTATAAAGAATGTTTTCGCTTGGAACAACAAGAACCAAATTGGAAAAATTGGAAATTGGTGCGAACTTATTATCGGTTATACCGATTATTTTAATCCCTAAATCTCTGGCAAGATTTGCAATTTCAAGGGTATAACGGGAGTAAGGGGGAAAGGATGATACAACAAGAATGTCTTTCTTATCTATTGATGTTATTTTTTCCTCCACAGGAGCATCACCCTCATCAAGGGAATGAGCCTCCTTCTCAACCTGATTTAAAAGATATGCAAACATTCTTGAAAAGATGGATGATATTCCCAGCCCAAAGGTAAAAACCCTTTTAGCATTTTCAATTTCCTCAATTACTTTTGTAAAGGTATCTTCGTCAATAGAATTTAGGAGTTTATTAATATTTTTTATGTCCTGCTCAGCGACCTTTACCAAAGATCTTCTTCCTTTGAGGTTCTCCTTGACAAGTTTAAACTTCTCAACAGGGGATAATCTCTCTCTGATCTCCTCCTTTAGATGATTTTTAAATTCCTGAAAACCTTCAAAATTCAGTTCCCTTGCCAATCTTGTAACTGTGGCTGTGCTGACCCCAGCCCTTTTTGCAATTTCCTGAATTGAAATAAGGGGAACCTCCTGCCACTTCTGGGTGAGGAAAATAGCAAGTTTTCTTTTCCTCTTTGGTAGCTTCTCTATTACTTTTTCTATTTCAGATATTAGTTCTGTCTTCATAGAAACATTATAACATAAAAAAAAATTAAAAAAAAGAAAAAAATTTGACATCTAAAAAAAATGATAATATAATTTCTTCGTAAATTTTTTTGGAGGTTTTGGATGAACCAAAAAACAGCTAAAAGGTATTGGAAATTGGGGTTTTCTCTTTTTGCAGTTCTCCTCTTTCAGTTCAACCCCATAGGACTCAGGGCTTACAAGTACTATGTAATAGGTAACTCAGGTGATGTGGTAAGAAGCACATCCCCAGGTTTAATGCTAATGGGTGGAGGAACTGATGTGGACGATGCTTTTCGCTGGATGATTTCAAAATCAGGAGGTGGAGATTTTGTAGTTATAAGATGCTCTGGAACAGATGCTTACAATCCTTACATTTACAGTCTTGGAACAGTTGATTCTGTTGAAACCCTCATAATTACGAGCAGATTGGATGCAGGTAAAAGTTTTGTTGTGGACAAAGTTAAGAAAGCAGAGGCTCTCTTTATTGCGGGTGGTGACCAGTATGACTATGTCCGTTACTGGAAGGGAACACCCCTTGAGGATGCAATTCATTACTTGAGGGACAGAGGAGTTCCAATTGGTGGAACATCTGCAGGAATGGCAATTCTTGGAGAATTTCTATTTTCAGCAAAAAATGGAACAGTTTATTCCAGTGAAGCTCTTGCAGACCCCTACAACAAATACATGACCCTTGACAGGGACTTTCTCATTCTCCCCTATATGGAGAAAGTTATTACTGATAGCCACTTTGTGACAAGGGATAGGATGGGAAGACTTATGGCTTTTATGGCAAGGATAATAAAGGATGGCTGGTCTTCAATGGTTAAAGGAATTGGTGTGGATGAGGAAACTGCTGTTTGTGTTGAAGGGAATGGCTCAGCATCTATAAAGGGAAAGGGATATGCTTATTTCCTTTATTCATCAAAGGTTCCTGAGGTTTGTCAGCCAAAGACTCCTCTAACATTTCTCAATATACCTGTTTACAAAGCTGGAAGTTCTGCAACCTTCAATCTCTCGACATGGACAGGAAGTGGAGGGGTTTCCTATACCATATCAGCTGAAAATGGAGTTCTTAGCTCAACCCAGTCAGGAGGAAAAATCTACTAAAGATTCAAAATTTTGAACATGTTCAAAAAATTGAACATTTTTTACATCTCCCAAAAAATGGAATTAGCATTTAAGCCATTTTTCACCCCTTGAAATCTGGCACGATATTTGATATTAATCTTAATGTGATTTTTGAAAGGAGGTGATGGATAGAGAGGTTGAGAAAAAAAATTAAAAGTAAGGGCAAAGGGCTTTGGGTAAAAAATTTAAAAGGAGGTAAGATGAAAAAGTTTTTGATTCTTTCCTTATCAATCTTAATGGTCTCCCTTGCCTTTTCCCAGATAAGGGAGACAGGGGTTGTGCAAGGGAATGTTTACGATACTTCAGGAACTCCCCTTCCTGGAGTTTCAGTAACCCTTGCAGGACCAAAATTAATTGGTGGTCCAAGGACAACTGTAACTGATGCCAATGGCTTCTACAGATTCCCATCTGTTCCTGTTGGTTCAGATTATACTGTAACAGCTGAGCTTCAGGGATTCGTAACAGTTAAAAAAGAACAGATTACTGTTCACGCCAATGCCACGGCAGTTGTTGATTTCAGCCTTGAGACTGCAAAACTTGCAGAAGAGGTAACAGTTGTTGCAACTCCTCCAGTTGTTGACCCAAAAACATCAGCTCCAGCAGCAAATGTTGTTGTCACAACAGAGCTTCTTAGAAATATACCGAATAACCAGTTTATGACAAATATCATTACACTGGCTCCTGGAACAGTTCCGAGTGGTGAATTCCTTGGTGGAGCTGATGATGGAGCCAATGCTTATCAGGTTGATGGAGTTGATGTTTCAGACCCTGAGGGTGGAACACCATGGGTCTTCATGGATTATCAGGTAATTCAGGAAGCTCAGGTTCTTGGTGTTGGTCTTCCTGCTGAATACGGAGCATTCACAGGAGGAATTCTCAACACTGTTACAAAATCGGGAGGAAATGTAATAGAAACTTACAATGAGTTCCTCTATCAGGATAAGGAATGGATTTCTGACAACTTAGGAAAATTCAGAGAGGATGAGCTCTACAACCCCAATCCATCCCTGATCAAAGACATAAAGGGCTATTACAAATCAAAATTCGGGCTCTTCGACCTGAACCTCCATCTCGGTGGTCCATTTATTAAGGATAAGCTATGGTTCTTTGCAGGTGCTCAGTTCTATCGTTCCCAGAACTTCCCATCAGGATTTCATGACCCAACAGGAAGAGGTGTAAGATACAACCAGCCAAGGGGATTCTTCAAGCTCACATACCAGCTAAACGAAAACAACAGATTTCAGGGATTCCTTGAGCATGACCAGTATTGTGGTGTTAATAGAAGAGCTTCTTACAATGTTGCCCAGGAGGCAACAGTAACCCAGATTTCTCCCGAATGGGTATTTAACTTTAACTTTACCCATATATTCAGCCCAAAGACATTCCTTGATTTGAAAGTTGGTGGATACTGGGGATATTACTATCTTGAACCTGAATCAGGAAGGGATGCTATAGCCTATTACGATGAGTATGGATACAACACTGGAAACTCTCCATATTGGTATATGGCTAACAGATTCAGAACCCAAGTTAATGCCCATCTCTCCCACTATGCTGACAACTTCATAAAAGGCTCCCACGATTTCAAATTTGGAGTTGAGATTGAGAAGGACTGGAACCAGTCCCTTTATGGTTATACTGGTGGAGGAGATCCAAAGACTGGTCTTCCAAAGTTTGCATGGATATACACCTACGGAGGAGAACCTTATCTTGCCTATCAATGGGAAGGATATGACCAGCATGTTTCCCTTTCAAGATACACTCTCTTTGCTCAAGATTCCTGGTCAGTTTCAAAGAGATTGACAATCAATGCTGGAGTAAGATACGACATATTCAGAGGAGCTATTGTTGACACAATGGAACCCTTCTCATCCCTATTCCCCAAGTCTGAGAAATACTGGCTTGAACCTGCTCCTGGAAAACCAAAGGAACTTGGAACAGTTTACAAGCCAACAGGACTTGCTCCAAGAATTGGATTCACCTTTGACCTATTTGGAGACAGAAAAACAGTCTTGAAAGCCCATTACGGTCATTACTACGAAGCAATATTTGCAGCAACAATCATGCAGATGGATCCAAGGTATAAGGATTATCACATATACTACTGGACTGGTTCAAAGTGGGTTCTTGATGCCACTAACCCCTATTCAGAAAACAAGTTCAGAATGGATCCTGACATAAAGCATCCTTACATGGAGGAGATAACAGCTGGTATAGAGAGGGAAATCTTCAAGAATGCATCAATAGGAATAACCTTTATCCAGAGAAACTACAAGAATATGATTGGTCCTGTAACAACAGGAACCTTTGTTGCCAAGACTGGAACAGATCCTTTAACTGGTCAGACCTTCACTGCATGGAACCAGATAGATTATGGAGACGAGCTCTACATAATAACAAATCCAAAGGCTGGTAAATGGACAGTAACAATTGATGGTGTTCCCTACAATCTCCAGACCTTACTGGATAAGGATCCCTACAGAAAGTATCAAGCAGTAGAAATTCTATTCAACAAGAGATTTTCCAACAAGTGGCAACTCCTCTTTGCCTATCTTTACACAAAGACCAAATCCAATGCAGATACAAGCTGGGGTGTTAACACTGGTGCAACATCAATGTATCAGGACTTCAACTATCAGATATTCAGTGATGGAGTCCCGACAATTGATCCAACTCATCAGATAAAGATTCAGGGCTCATGGATACTACCTCGATTTGGGATCCTCCCCTTTGACCTCCAGTTGAATGCCTACTACTTCTATCAGACGGGAAATACCTATACAAGACTTGTTAGAACACCTTATCTATACCAGGGTAGAAAATGGATATTTGCTGAGCCAAGAGGTTCAAGGAGAGTTGATAATTACAACAATCTGGACATAAGACTTGAAACCCAGGTTCCTCTCTATAAAGGGAAGTTGGGTCTGATGCTCGATGTATTCAATGTCTTCAACTATGCTGGAGTCAGGGGTAGATATGCAAGAACAGGTTCCAATTTTGAAAAAATTACTGGAGTTGATCGTGGAAGAACCATAAGGCTCGGAATCAGATACTCCTTCTGATTTTCTGCGGATTAGATTTAAAGGGAGGGGCTTTTTTAGCCCCTCCCTTTTTTATTTCTTATTAACATTGGATATTGGAAAGCTAAAATTTAATTCCTTTTATAATAGTCACAATATCCTTTAATTGGACAAATATTGCACATGGGTTTTAAAGGCTTGCATATATTCTGCCCAAACTGAACAAAAAGATCGTTAAATTCAAACCAGTATTTCTTTGGAATCAATTTTCTAAGAGCTTTTTCAGTATCCTCAGGTTTCTTTGTTTTTATCCATCCCAATCTATTGGGAATTCTATGGCAGTGGGTATCAATCGGCAATCCTTCTTTACCAAACCCATAAACCATTACAATGTTTGCTGTCTTTCTTCCAACACCTTTTAGTTTTAAGAGCTCATTAAAGTCATTGGGGACCCTGGAATTGTATTTCTCCTTTAATATTTTGGATATTTCCTTTATTCTCTTTGCCTTTGTCCTATAAAAGCCAACAGGGTATATTGCTCTTTCTATTTCCTCCAGAGAAAGAGCTGAGATTTTTTCAGGAGTATCGGCAATTTTGAACAATCTTTCTGATGCCTTCCAGGTCACAGCATCCTTTGTTCTAAGAGAAAGAAGGCAGGATATGAGAACCTTAAATGGATCCTTTGTCCTACCCGCAATTTCTGTTACAACAGGACTTTTGAAATTTGCTGAATTTCTTTTTAAAATTTCAATTGTTTTTGATATTCTATCTCTTAACTTCACTTTTCAAATTCTCCTCAAGATAGTCAAGAGATTCCTCAATCACTTTATTCTTTATTAGCAAAATCGAATAATGCCCACACCAAAACCACTTGATTTTCGGCTTTCCAAGAGCTTCCCATAAATCCTTTGCACAGGAAGGAGGGATTATGGGATCGAGCCTGCCATTTATCATTAAAACATTTCTCGGCTTATTCCGGTAAGAGAAAGTAATAGGATCAATTATATCAAGATTTTGACCAATCATTTTTGAATTAATTCCTTTAAAGATAAGTTTCATCTTTAGGGGAATTGTAAGGAGGCTCTCCCATAAAAGCTTTGGATAGTTTCCCCCACCAAGAACAGATACTCCTGCTTTTATTCTGTCATCAATTCCCATGGCAAGGTTTGAGATTATTGCGCCAAGGCTAATACCTATTATGCCGACTCTCTCCCTGTCAACCTCCTCTCTTCCTTCAAGCCAGTCAATCAAGCATCTTATATCTATTATTGTTTGCCTGAAAGTTTCCCTCACCTTTTGAAGATCATCATGGATGAAATATTCTCCAGAAGCTAAATTCTTTGGTTTTCTTAAAGAATGGTAGGGAAGGACAAAAACCAAACCAGCCATTCCCCTTTCCGCAAGTTTTTTAGCTATCTCTTTTTCTATTTTGAGTTTTTTTGCTTTATACCCATGGATAATTATCACTGCAGGAACTTTGAAGTCCTTTTTAGGCATGTAGTAAAAACAATGAACAATATCATTTTCAGGATAGCCACTCCTAACGAAACTTGGAAATTCAACCTTGTATATTTTTAAATTTTTCTCCTCAGATAAAAACTTTGTGTTGAAATCAATGTTTTTACTGGAATAATTGAAAAATTCAAGAATGTCTCTCTGAGATGGGAATACCAGTAAAGGGAGAGAAATCAAAAGAATTATGGAATTTATAAAACTTTTCATTTTCAGAATTATATTCTATAAGAAAAAAATCCCAACTTCCATAGAAATCAATGTTGAAGGAATTAGGGGGAGGAATTACTCACTATGGGCTAAGAATCCAGGAAGAATAAAAAAAGGTTGAAGGTGCTAAATTGGAGGGAGAAATCTTAGTAATTTCATTTGAGGGAAAAATTTTTATTTGGTTATAAAATAATTTTAAAAGAGTTCGATTCTACATCCTGAAAACACCAAATCTGTGATCAGGGATTGGAGCATTTAGACTCATGGAGATACCGAGGGCAAGAGCTTTCCTTGTATCAAGGGGATCCAATATTCCATCATCCCAAAGTCTTGCAGTTGAATAGTAGGCGGAAGATTCCTCCTCATATTTTTTAAGAATTGGCTCTTTGAATTTTTCCTTTTCCTCCTCTGTCATTGTCTTTCCTTCCCTTGCAAGAGCCTCAAGCTTTACTGTTAGAAGGGTGTTTGCTGCCTGCTCTCCTCCCATAACTGCAATCTTTGCTGTGGGCCACATCCAGAGGAGTCTTGGAGCGTATGCTCTTCCAGCCATTGCATAGTTTCCAGCTCCATAGGAGCCTCCCACAATTACAGTGAATTTTGGAACATCAGCATTGGCAACCGCATGAACCATTTTTGCTCCATCCTTTGCAATTCCACCATGCTCATACTGTTTACCAACAATAAATCCCGTTATGTTCTGAAGAAAAATTAGAGGTATTTTCCTGACCGCACACATGGATATGAAATGGGCACCTTTAAGAGCACTTTCAGAAAAAAGAACCCCATTATTTGCAACAATTCCAACAGGATAACCCATTATTCTTGCAAAACCACATATTAGAGTGGGTCCGTAAAGCTCTTTGAACTCATGGAACTCACTTCTGTCAACAATCCTTGCAATAATTTCCTTCATGTCAAAGGGCTTTCTCAAATCCTTTGGAACAATTCCATATATCTCCTGAGGGTCATAGTAAGGCTCTTCCGGCTCCTCTACATCCAGCTCAAATTTTTTATTCCTTGGAAGATTTGCCACAATATTTCTTGTAATCTCTATGGCATGCTCGTCATTTAGAGCATAGTGATCTGACACCCCTGAGATCCTACAATGGACATCTGCTCCACCAAGTTCCTCTGCTGTGACCTCCTCACCTGTTGCTGCCTTTACAAGAGGGGGTCCTCCTATGAAAATTGTTCCCTGACGCCTGACAATTACTGTTTCATCAGACATGGCAGGGACATAGGCTCCTCCTGCTGTGCATGAACCCATAACAACAGAAATTTGGGGGATACCCATTGCAGACATCCTTGCTTGATTGTAAAAAATCCTTCCAAAATGTTCCTTGTCGGGGAATGTTCCGGATTGAAGGGGGAGGAAGATCCCTCCTGAGTCAACGAGATATATACAGGGGAGACGATTTTCCATGGCAATTTCTTGAGCTCTAACATGCTTCTTTATTGTCTCTGGGAAATAAGTTCCACCTTTTACTGTTGCATCATTGGCAACAACAAGAACCTCCCTTCCGTGAACAACACCTATTCCTGTTACAATTCCTGCACAGGGAGCCTCATTGTTATACATTCCGTAAGCTGCAAGGGGTGAAAGCTCAAGGAATGGAGTTCCAGGATCAAAGAGGAGATCAAGTCTCTCCCTTACAGTGAGTTTCCCCCTCTCCTTATGTTTTTTTATAGCCTCTGGGGGTCCACCCTTCTTAACCTGCTCGAGCCTCTCCCTTAGCTCTTCCACAGCTCTCTTCATGTGCTCGAAATTTTCTTTAAACTCTGGAGAGGATGTGTCTATCTTGCTTTCTATCCTAAACATTTTAATTATTTTTCGAGGACAGCTTTATAACCATAACAAATAATACCATCCTTCCCCTCTTCCTGAATCTTTCTTAGAACTATCCTGACCCTTGAACCTATCTCAACTTCCTCAGGGCTTGCATCAGCAATCTGGGCTGTAATTCTTCCACCTCCATCCAGCTCAATTATTGCAACTGGATAGGGAGCCTGGAAGGAAAAATTCTTTGGAGGAACCCTTATTATGGTGTAGGAGATTATTTTTCCTTTATCGGAAAGTCTTATTGTCTCAAACTCTTGGCTTTTGCATTCAGGACATATCTGTCTTGGAGGGAAGGCTATGTAACCGCATTTTTTACATTTCCCTGCCTCCAATCTATACCTTTGTGGAATTTCTCTCCAGTATTTTGGAACTGTCATTATGCCACCTCCATTATATGGACAACTGAGGAGGCTCCAGAGCCTCCCATGTTCTGGGTTAGCCCAATCCTTGCATTTTTTACCTGTCTTTTATCAGCTCTTCCCTGGAGCTGATAAAAGATTTCCACTGCCTGAGCAACTCCAGTTGCTCCAACAGGATGCCCCTTTGCCTTTAGACCTCCACTGGTATTTACTGGGATTCTTCCTCCAAGGGATGTTTCACCCTTCTCTACAAGGATTCCACCTTTCCCTTTCTCGACAAATCCAAGCTCCTCTGTAATTATAATTTCCGCTATTGTAAAGCAATCGTGAACCTCTGCAAGATCAACATCCTCAGGCTTTATCCCAGCCATTTTGTAGGCTCTTTCAGCAGAGAGGGAAACAGCTCTCAAAGATGTTATATCCTTCCTTGAGTGGAGGGCAATAGTATCTGTTGCCATTCCTGAGCCTATTATTTTTACAGGGGTATCAGTGTACTTCTTAGCAAGTTCAAGGGGGCAGAGAATTACACAGGCTGAACCATCGGTCACAGGGGAACAGTCCATTAGTCTGAGAGGATCTGCGACAAGGGTTGAGTTTAGAACAGTTTCAATTGTTATTTCTGACTGAAACTGGGCATAGGGGTTAAGGGAACCGTGCTTATGATTCTTTACAGCCACCATTGCAAGTTGCTCCCTTGTGAGACCATATTTCTTCATATAGGCATTGGCTATAAGGGCATAAAGACCTGGGAAAGTAATTCCATGGAAGACCTCATATTCTTGTTCAGCAGCTGTTGCGAGAGCAAAGGTCACATCCTCTGCATCTGTCATCTTCTCAACCCCACCAACGAGGACTATATCTGAAAGACCTGATGCCACTTCAATGAAACCCATTCTCAAGGCAGAGCCTCCTGAGGCGCAGGCAGATTCAACCCTTACTGCTGGTATGGAACTCTGACCCAAATAATCTGCAAAAAAAGCTCCAAGATGCTCCTGAGCCACAAATAAACCTCCAGACATACATCCAACATACATGGAGTCAATGTGGTCAACACCAGCATCTTTTATCGCCATTAAAGCAGACTCAACAAAGATGTCCCTCAGAGATTTCCTCCAGTGTTCACCAAATTTTGTTATTCCAGCACCAATTATTGCAACTTCCCTCATCTTTGCCTCCTAAACAATTATTTTCCCCCTCAATTTTGCATAGGTTCCATAATCAACATAAATTTTCTTCCCATCCAGCATATCCCTTACCTTAGGAGCAAGATCCCTTACCTCTTCTATCCTCTCCGTTACCCTAAATATAAAAGCATCTGAGCCAGCTCCTGAACCAAAGGAAACAAGCATGATCTTTTGTCCAGGTTTTGCAATATCAAGGGTTGCAGAAAGACCTGTTGGAGAGGATCCAGAATAGGTGTTACCCATCCATGGAACAATCCATCCAGGCTCAATTTGTTTCAAATCAAAGCCTAAAGCCTTTGCAGCCTGCTGGGGGAATTTACCATTTGGCATGTGGAAGACCGCATAATCAATATCCTTCGCTGTAAGCCCAGCTCTTTTCATAATTTCCTTTCCTGCTGATATTATGTGCCGGAAGTATGCCTGCTCTCCCGTGAATCTTCCTCCATGTTTTGGATAGAACTCATGTTCCCTTCGCCAGAAATCAGGGGTATCTGTTGTGAAGGAGTAAGTTTCGATAACTTCTGCCACAATTTTCTCAGAGCCGAATATGAATGCACTTCCTCCTGCTGAGGCTGAATACTCAAGGGGATCACCGGGAGCTCCCTGAGATGTGTCTGCTCCAATCGCAAGGGCGTATTTGCAAACTCCTGCCTTTACCTGGGAGTAGGCAACAAACATTGCCTCTGTTCCAGCCTTACATGCGAATTCAAAATCTGCTATATGGACATCTGGAGTAATTCCAAGAGCTTCTGCAACAACTGTCCCAGTAGGTTTTACAACATAAGGATGGGATTCAGAGCCAACATATACTGAGCCAATCTCTGCTGGATTAATCCCTGCCCTTTTCAGGGCATTCTTCGCTGATTCAACAGCGATTGTTATTGTGTCCTCATCAAGATTTGGAACTGTCTTTTCGTAAAGGAGCAACCCTTTTTTAATAGATTCAGGATCCATTCCCCATTGTTTAGCAATGGTATCAACTTTAATCCTGAATCTCGGAAGATAAGAGCCATAACCACAAATTCCTATCATAAACCCTCCTATTTAATTTGAAGAGATACTTATACCAAAAAATAAATTTAAGGTCAAAAGGGCTACTTTTCAATCTTCCCTCTTATCTTTCCATTTAAAATCAGCCCTATCCCCAAGTATAAGGAAAGAAGAGAAGAACCTCCATAGCTCAAAAAGGGAAGAGGAATTCCTATCACAGGGAAAAATCCAAGAACCATGGAAACATTAAGAAAGAACTGAAAGAATATTAGAGAAAATGTTAGAAATACAAATACTAAAACTCCTTTATCCTCAATATCCTCTATTATTTTAAAAATTCTCATGAATAGAAGAAGATAGAGCGAAAGAATCAAAAAAATACCCAAGAATCCAAATTCCTCTCCAGCTGAAGCAAGAATGAAGTCTGTTGATGATGCTGGAAGAAATCCAGCTTTTGTCTGAGTACCCTTTAAGAAGCCCTTCCCTAATAATCCACCTGAGCCAATTGCAATTTTGGATTGGAGGGGCTGATAACTACCCCCTTCAGGATCGAATTCAGGAAAGAATATCGCAATAATCCTCGATTTGTGATATTCTTTTAGGATATATTCCCAGAGGAAAAAACCGCTAATTAAAAGGATAACTGTAAGAAGAATAACAGTAGAGATTCTTATTCCACCTATAAATATGGATGCAAAAAGGAGAAAGGCAAAGATTAAGGCAGTCCCATAATCAGGTTGAAGGAAAATGAGAAAAATTGGAATAAAAGTTATAATGGAAATTATAAAAAGGTTCTGAAATGTCAATGAATCTTTTTTAAAATTGGAAATTATCTTTGAAAGGAAAAGGGCTGTTGTGATTTTAACAAACTCAGAAGGTTGAATTGAAAAATAACCAAAATCTATCCAGCTTTTGGAGCCAGCTATCTTTTTCCCAAAAAATATTAGGTAGAAAAGGGGGATAATCGAAAGAATATAGAAAATAGGAGAATAAAATATTATGGATTTGATATTTAAAAAAAGAACAAGAAAAAGCAAGATAATAGAAAAAATTCCCCATATTAACTGCTTCTTCCATAGCTCTTTGCCAGGAGAGGAGCTATAGATTAATAAAATTCCTGTAAATGTTAAAACCAAAACTATAAAGAGAAGGGGGAAGTCAAGCTCTCTTAATTTTTTACTCATTCCACTGTTTTAACATCTGTTTCTTTTGTTGATGGAACAGGTTTTCCAAAATAGTAAAGAAATATATTCCTTGCAATAGGTGCTGCTCTCTCTCCACCCTTTCCAGCATTTTCAAGAATAACAACTACAACAATTTCAGGGTTTTTCAATGGTGCAAAACCAGCAAACCAGGCATGAGGTTTAATATAAGCTCTACCCCTTGATACTACTTCAACAGTTCCTGTTTTACCGCAGACATCAATCCCCTGAATCATACTTGCCCTTCCTGTCCCACCATCATTCACAACCCCCCACATACATCTCTTTACAATTTCAAAAAACTCCTTTTTAATTCCTGTTTCCTTCTCTTTTACACTCCAATCAATTCCATGAAAATTTCCATTCTGATCATAAAACCCATTAAGAAGATGGGGGATCTTCCTAACTCCATCATTGGCGACAGTTGTTATCAAACTTGCAACTTGAATGGGGGTCAAAATAATGTAACCCTGCCCAATAGAAAGGATAACTGTATCACCTTCATACCAGGATTCCTTCCTCGTCTCTTTCTTCCAATCGGGATCAGGAATAACCCCTTTCATCTCTTCAGGAAGATCTATACCGGTAAGCTCATCAAGTCCTAAAATTTTTGCATATTTTTTTATTCTCTCAGCACCCAATTTCCTTCCAAGGGTATAAAAATAGACATTACAGGATTCCACAACAGCTCTATAAAGATTTACATGACCATGCCCCCCTCCTTTCCAGCATCTATAAACCTGATTTCCAACATTTATATATCCCGGGCAGTTTATTGCATCCTCAGGCTTTATAACCCCTTCCTGTAAACCTGCAAGGGCAAGGACAATTTTGAAGATTGAACCTGGAGAGTATAAGCCCTGAATAGCCCTGTTTATCAAAGGCTTATCAGGGTTTAGAGAAAGGGAAATCCAGTTTTCATATAAAAGGAAAGGAGTAAATAAAGAAAGGGTAAAAGATGGAGAGGAGGCTAATGCCAGAATCCCACCATCCCTTGGATCAACAACTACTACTGCTCCTTTTTCCCCCTTCAACTGTTCTTCGACAAAAGTCTGAAGGGAAATGTCAAGGGTCAATTTTAGAGAATTACCTGTTTTAAAGGGTTTAAAGCCCTTCCTTTTCAATATTTTCCCCTTACTGTCAACAAAATATTCAATCCATCCATTTTCCCCCCTTAAGATGGAATCATAAAATTTTTCTAAACCTGTTTTACCAATTGTCGAAGAAGGGTTCAAATCATTGTAAATAAAAGCATCATCTCGAGATAGGGAGCCAACATAACCGAGAACATGGGAGGCGATCCCTTCATAAGGGTAATATCTTACAGGCTCTGCAATTATTGAAATTTCTGGAAAGTCTGCCTTTCTCGCTTCAATGATAGAAAGTTCTTCAAAACTTATACCTTTTTTTAAAAGAATTGGTATAAAGTGGGGTAAACCAGCTTTCCTCTGGATCTCTTTATTAATAAAATTCTTATCAAAACTTATAAGCTTCTCTATTCTCTCAAGAACCTCATTCCTTCTATCCATGAACTCTCTTTTCAGGGAAAGGCTTAAAACATTTCTGTTCTCAACAATTATTCTGTTATTCCTGTCAAGAATAATTCCTCTTGGTGCAAAGGTCTCGACTCTTTTAGTTATATTTTTTAATGAAAGTTCTTGGTAGTAAGAATGGTGAAAAACCTGAACTCTTATAAAGGCAAGAAGAAATAAAAGAAAAATAAATAGAACTAATTTTTTAGTGTTTCTCACTCTTTTCAAAATTCTTTCTAATCTCATTTCTTTCTATAAATTCTGGAAAAAGCAATAAAAATCGGGGCTCCTATTATGGCAGTTAACAATGGTTGAAATAATATTAATTCGTAAAATTCTCCAAAAGGATTCTTCAATCCAAAAAAGCCAGTAATTAAAAAAAGTAAGACAATCTCAAGGAAAACTGAGCATAGGATCAATACCATATAACCAAAAAATGAAGATATAGAGACAAAATTTGAGAATCTGTTTACTAAAAATAAAAGAATTAGTTTCTTGAGAGCATTCACTCCGATCGGGAAAAAAGAACTAATATCTTCAAGTATTCCTGCTGTAGCGGATATTATAATTGAGGAGGGTCTGAACTGTTTCATACCGATAAAAATGATTGGTATGGAATAGAGATTTACAAAGGGCAAAAGGAAAGGATTTATCTGGGATATGAAATAGTTCATTATAAAGGCAAATAAAACTCCCAATATTCCTATCAATTTTAAACTCATTTCTTAAGCACAATAACAAAATCAATAGATTTTAGATCTGTATAAGGCTTTAAATAGAAAGTTTTTAGACCTCCATTGTGAGAAACAACTTTTTCAATCTTCCCCACCTTAATCCCTCTTGGGAAAATTCTATCCAAGCCAGAAGTTGAAACTTCCATCCCAGGATTTACTGAAGATGGATCTGTTATGTAGTTTAGGGTACACAGGGGAGAATTTTCCCCAGAAAGAATTCCATAAACTCCATCTTTCAATTTCACGCTGGCAGAGAAATCTGCATTGGTAAGAAGAATAACCTCAGCAGAATCTCCTGAAACTCTTAATACTCTTCCTACTAAATTGAACCATCTGTCCAAAACAGGAGAATAAATTTTGACTCCCTCCTTTTCTCCTTTATTTATAAAGAGTCCGATATAGGGATTTGTTATATCCCACCCAACTATTTCAGCAACCAAAAAATCAAATTCAGAATTAGGGGGAAAATCCATTAATTTCCTGTATTTTCTTACTTCATTTTCAAGATTAAATACTTGCGCTTTCAAAGAAAGATTTATTCTCTCAAGATCTTCTTTTTCTTTCTGAAGTTCCCTCACACTTTTAAAATTCAAAAAAAATCCATTTACTTCCTTTTTTATTGAGTGAAAAAGATTTGCAAAAAACGAGTTAAAGGTTGAAGATGTTGACTTTAAAAAGGTTAAGCCTTTTTGAGTCTGAAAGAAAATGGAAAGGAAAAAAATGAGAGAAAGGAGAAAGAAAAGATAGTTAGATAACCTCCCATTAATTCCCATAAAAAATATTATCCAATTGCAATCTTCTCTAAAAGCTCTCTATTTTCAAGAACCTTTCCAGTTCCCAGAACAACTGTTTCCAGAGGATTCTCTGTAAGAAAAACAGGAAGGCAAGTTTCCTCTCTAATTTTCTTATCAAGGTTCTTCAATAGCGAACCTCCACCTGTGAGAACAATACCTCTATCTACAATATCTGCAGCAAGTTCAGGAGGAGTTTTCTCAAGGACGCTCCTTATGCATTCTATTATTGTATCTACAACATCTTTTAATGCTTCCCTTATTTCAGAATCATTAACCACTATTGTCTTGGGAATCCCATCCTTTAGATCTCTCCCCTTTATCTCCATAGATTTTGGCTCATCAAGGGGATAGGCAGAACCTATTTCCATCTTTACCATTTCTGCTGTTTTTTCACCGATAAGTAGATTATATTTCTTCTTCACATATTGAATTATAGCCTCATCCATTTCATTTCCAGCAACCCTTATAGATTGGGATAGAACAATGCCATAAAGGGAAATTACCGCAACATCGGTTGTTCCACCTCCAATATCCACAATAATATTGCCTGCTGGCTCATTAATTGGCAAATCTGCTCCTATTGCAGCTGCCATTGGTTGATATATCAGATGAACTTCAGAGGCTTTTGTTCTCATGGCAGCCTCTTTTACTGCCTTACTCTCCACCTGTGTGATTTCTGTTGGAATTGCAATTACAATTCTTGGTCTTAGAATGGAATTTCTCCCTCCCCCTTTAATTATAAAGTACTCAAGCATTTTTTCAGCACACTCAAAATCTGCAATAACCCCATCCCTCATGGGCTTTACAGCAACAATGTTTGAAGGTGTTTTTCCCAGCATCTCTTTAGCAACATTGCCAACTGCCTCAATCTTTCCATTACTCGGGTTTATTGCAACAATGGAAGGTTCATTGAGCACAATTCCTTTTCCCTTTATATAAATTAAAGTGTTGGAAGTGCCAAGATCTATGGCAATATCAGAAGATATCTTGTCAGTCAACCATGAAAACAACCCCATTGAAAACCTCCGTAAAATTGAATTCTTTCCTCGCCATTATTAGTACCCTACCAGAAAAACTCTCTGTCTTTTCGAAGAACGCAAGCCATTGGGAGAAACTGCTTCAATTTCAAGCCATTTTTCTCCCAAATCGTTAAAGGTAACAGGAACATTGAATTCTCCATTAGGTTCCGGAATAACTTCCTCCTTATTAACAAACAATCTGCAACCTCTATCTACCTTTCCTTTGACAATAACTATATTTCCGCTCAAAATAACTGAGTATATATCTATTCGAGGAGGGACGTCCTCTTTAGAGGATTTAGATAGGGGGAAGGCTCTCACAAAAAATACTACTGGCTCACTAAAAAGGAGTTCATCCCCCTTTTTAAAATATACCACTCTCGCAAATCTCTTCCCAATACCTATCCTCTCAAGAGGGATCTGGAAATTTCTTTCTTTTAAAGGGATTGAAAAAATTGTGCTTAAAAAATAGGGATCAGGAGAAACCTCAAATAACAGATTCCCTTCTCCCTTCTCATATTCCACAGAAACGTTCATCAAGCCAAAATCTCCAACCCAATTACCAAAAACCTCCATGTTTGTTGGGGACAATATTGAAGGGGGCCTCTCTAAATTCTCAAAAATTATTCTTCCGTTATCTATTGTTAACTTCTTAAGTTCTGAAATTACTTCTTCCTTTGTTCCAAGTTTTAACTTTGTTTCCTTTTTAAGGGAGAGGACTGTTGATTTTCCGTCTGTTCCAATTAATCCCCAGCCACTGGGATTTATCATCCCATCCCTGAAACGAATCTCAATCCCTTCTCTCGCATCCCTCCATTCTATGCTCCCTCTTTTCAAATTTATAGATTCTCCTGAAACAGTTATAAGGGTAGAAGGACTGAAAATTAAAATCGTTGAGTTTTTGCAGAGCAAAGTAAATCCTGAAAAGGGTTTCACATTTATCTCGTCATTATTTTTTAGAGGGAAAGGGGTTTCTTTCAAGAGAATTTCGCTTCCATTTCTTGTTAAAGAAATATCACCAAGATAATCTACTACTACAAAATTCTCTGGACTCTCTATTCTCAAATTTATTTTAGGATAGGAGAGAAAATAATAGAACAATAGAAATAAGAGAGCAAAAGGAATGAGATAAACTAAATATTTTTTCACATATATATCATAACAAAAAAAGCAATCTTAGATTAATTGGCTCCAATGCCTCTATTCGTTATATTCTTCGGGCATAATGCCCACAACCTCTACACCAGCCCCTTTTGCAAGGTCTATAACTCTTACAACCTCTTTATAGGGAACCCTCAGCGCTGCTCTTATAAATATTGTCTTATCAGTTCTTGTTGCATAAATCTCCCTTAATTTCTGAGGAACAAGATTCCTATCAATGGGTTCTTTGTTAATCATTATTGATAGATCATTTTTGATGGTCAGAACCACAACAGAGGAAGTATCCATTGAACCTTTACCACCGGGCTCGGGAAGTTTCACATCTATTCCTTTCTGGATAGCTGGGGTGATTACGAAAAATATTATGAGAAGAACAAGAAGGACATCGCACAAAGGGACAACATTTGGGTCAGACTTGAGGCTTTTGGCGCCTTTTCCAACATCAATAGCCATAATTGCCTCCTTTCAAAGAATAATATTCTTTCAGAAATTCATTTATTTGTCAACATCTCCTTTGTCTCTTTAAAAAGAGCTTTTAGAAGCCTATTCTCTAAAAACAAAAAATTCAAACTCTAAAAAGTTAAATTTTAAAGATTTTCAATAGGTTTGTAAAGCTTAAATTTTCTAAGGGGTTTTGATTCTTACAAGTTCTGCAACAATTAAACCGTAGAGGATCTTTGTGGTGTCAAAGAGGCTCAGATTGCACTCCCTCGCAATATCTGCAACAGTCCTTTTTCCGTCGATCTTTGAAACTACAATCCATTCAAGGGTTGTAAGATTGATCTGCCTCCTCTCCTTTGCGTCAAATACAACAAACTCAGGAATGCAATTTTCTGATGGGATTTTTCGTGTTAAAATCTTCCACTCATCCATTCTTCTTGCAGCTTCCATCAAAAGATTGGAGTAACTTTTGACTATAGTTTGTTCAGGAGCTTTAACATTGGCTTCAAAATTGAACTCACCTCTATCCCATGTGCTGAGATAGTAGAAGGCATCCTCTCCTTTCCTGTTTCCCGATTCAGCATGGACAATATTTCCATTATCAATGTAAACAGTTCCTATCTCATTATCTTTTTTCAAAACAAACCTTCCAGTTTTTCCAGCAACCCCTACAAGCTGAATTAAATCTGAAAGATGAATGTCTTCGAGAGATCCTTGTAATGCCATTTTTATTTCCTTTTCATTTAAATTATACTATTTATTTCCCTTTTCTTCCAGTGTTTTTTCGATTTTTCTCTCGAGAATCTGATCGTAGCTGAAATTTTCAAGTCTCAAGTAGAAATCAGCCACATCAAACAAAGCTTCTTCAGGAACAAGTCCAACAATCTCAGAACCTATTACTGGAACACCGTATCTTTCAGCCTCAGCTTTTACCATCTCCATGACTCTAAAAAGGGGTGTTTTTTTATAATTGGTCATGTTAATGGATACCTGAGCAATATTCCTTTCCTCCAGCATTACTCCAATTGCCCTTACATACCTGAATCCACCACTTATATGCCTTATTGCCTTTGCAATTTTATTGGCAATATCAATGGAAGAAGTTCCAAGATTTATATTGTAAGCAATTAGGGGCATTCTTGCACCTATAACTGTCACACCAGCAGTGGGATGGACAACAGGTTCTCCAACATCTGGATACCATTTTGGATCCTTTATCTTCTCAAAAAATCCCTCAAATTCTCCTTTTCTTATATCCGGAAGATTCCTCCTCTCTTCCCTTGTTGCAGATTCTTCATAAAAATAAACTGGAATTTTAAATTCATCCCAAACTTTTTCTGCAAGCTTTTTTGAAAGTTCTACACAGTACTCCATAGAAACATTCTTTATTGGGACAAAGGGAAAAACATCAACTGCTCCAACCCTTGGATGCTCCCCCTTGTGAATTCTCATGTCAATTAGCTCAACTGCTTTTCTGTAAAGGATCATTCCAGCTTCAATAACTGCTTCCCCCTCTCCAATCATTGTAATAACAGTCCTGTTGTGGCTTTTGTCAGGCTTTATATCAAGAAGGTAAGCCCCTTGTACACTCTTCAAGGGTTCAATAATCTTTTCCAGAACATCTTCCCTTTTTGCCTCAGAAATGTTAGGAATTATTTCAACTATTTCTTTCACTTTTCTCTCTCCCATGAATTATTTATTTTAAAATAAATTTCAATTTTACCCAAATCTTTCAAATAATTAAAAATCAGATCCTTTCTTCCAGCCACAACAATTAAATTAGAGTCTATTTTAAAATATTTATTCACAATACTCAATAGATTATCCCTGGAAAAACTTTCAATTTCTTTTAACACTTTATCCATATAATCTAAAGAATATCCCAAAAGAATAGCATCTTCAAGGGTAGAGAGAAAAAACTCAGGATCAGAGTTTCTTACAAGCATATCACCAATTATATATTCTTTGGAACTTTGTAGTTCTTTCTCTTCAATTCTTTTCTCTTTCAAATCCTTAATTTCCATGGAGACCCCTGTTATAACCTCCCTTAATTTATCGCTTCTGCACTGACCAGAAACAAAGAAGAAGGAACTGTTCCTTTGAAAAACAATTCCACTTTCGATAAAATTGCAGAACCCAAGACTCTCCTTATATTTCAATCTTATCCTGCTAAAATCCGATCCTCCTATTATTTCATTAAGTAATATAAGACCTGACCTTTCTTCAATGTTTGTAACTGGGAAGGAGTTTCCCATAAAAAAGTATGGATCCTGTAAAGGTAAATCCATAATTAAGACAAGATTTTCCTTTAAAGGTAGGGGGGATGGAATATAGGGATAAAATAGCCTCTTTTCAGTCCAACCTTCGAATCCCTTCTCGAGTATTTTTTTAAGACTTTCAACCTCGAAATCTCCCACCACAAAGAGGAGTGAGTTATTGGGGATGTAATATCTTTTCAAGAAAGTTAGACAGTTCTGGGAGGTTATTTTCCTTAAAGAATCCTCAGTAAAGAAAATTCTTGTGTAGGGAGTTTTTCTAAAGAGATGCTGGTAAAAAAAGGAATAGGTTAGAAAATAGGGATCTTCATTCCTTTTTCTTAACTCCTTTATTATCAAATTCCTTTCTTCGTTCAAGGAATTTTCAGGAAAGGAATTTCTCAAAAGCAAATCATTTAAAATAGAAAGAAATCTTTCTAAGTTTCTGCTGGGAAGGGAAATTGAGAAGGAAGTTTTATCCTCTCTTACATTTGAGGAAATCTTAACTCCATAATAGGAAAGCAAACGGGAAAGCTGGGATTCAGGGAATAGGAAGGATCCTTTGAAAAAAGTTCTTGCAGTTAGAGTAGCAAGTCCTTCTAAACCTGGAAAGGATGAAGATTCACCATTGAAAACTACCCATCTAAGTCTGCAAAGGGGGGTATCTCTTTCCTGAATGAGGATAACCTTTAATTTATTGGAAAGGTAAAAATGTTTTATGTTCTTTAATTCGAAGGATTGAGAAAGGAGAAAATTTGTGGAAAAAATAAGAATAAGGAAGAGGAAAAGTTTACCTTTGTGGAATGACATACAAGAAAACTCCATTGTCCTTGTCAAAGTATTTTTTTGCAACTCTGTAAACATCGAATTGGTTAACCTTTAAAAATCTTTTTAGCTCAGTATTCAGCATATGAGGACTCTCATTGTATATGCACAAACGGGCAAGAGCTAATGCTTTCCCTTCTGTATCCCTTAAATTGTCAAGATAGTCGGTTTCAAGAGCATTCTTTGCTCTTTCCACCTCCCAGGCACCAACAACATTGTTAGAAAATTTTTCCATTTGATAGGAAAAATGTGCAAATAGCATTTCAGAGGATATTCCAGGTCTTCCAAGGATAAAAAATGTAAAAAGGGATGAGCCCTCCCTTTCCTCAACCTCTCCTGTTATCTCCTGGACAATATTCCTCTTCGTAATCAATTCCCTTGTTAAGATAGAGTTTTTATCATGAACTAATATATACTCAATGACCTTTAAAACATAGAATTCAGGAGAGGAACGGGGAGGTATGGGATAACCAGCATAAATCATATTTTGATAAATCCCCTTTTTGAATGTCCTCATTCTTAGTTCCCCTCTTCTATAACCTTCAAGAGGGGGCTTTGAAAGTTTTACCTCCTTTGATGGGATCTGTTCAAAAAATTCTTTTATAATAGAAATTGAGCTATCAATGTCAATATCACCTACCATAATAAGCCATGCATTAGCGGGTTGAAAGTAATTTAAATAATAGGATTTTATATCTTCCAATTCAATGTTTTCGATGTCCTCGATGTATCCCATTACTGGATGGGCATAGGAAAAATTTAGAAAGGAAATCTCATTAAGTTTAAGAAAACCTTCAGCAAAGGGTTCATCCTCAATCTTTCTTCTGATCTCTGCAATCATTAATTCCTTCTGTCTCATAAAAAAACTATTCTCAATTTTTAAATTTCTCATTCTTTCCGATTCAAGCCAGAGAGCCAATTTCATCTGGGAAGAGGGTAAGGTTTGGTAAAAAATTATATAATCTTCAGTGACAAAGGCATTTACAACCCCTCCATACCTTCTGATCATTGCAAAATGACCCATTGGGGGAACTGTTTCTGTTCCTGAAAACATAATGTTCTGCATTAGTTGTGCTCTTCCAGTTTTCCCCACTGGATCGTCCCTTGAACCTGTATGGTATACAACCGCAAGAGTGATTACTGGTAATTTTCTATCCTCGAGAAGAACAACTTTTAATCCATTGCGAAGAATATAATGATTTATAGGTAAATTTAGTTGGGAAAATAGTAGGCTCCAAGAAGAAAGAATAAAGAGGAGAAGAGACTTAAAAATTTTCAATTCAAACCAATTAAAGGGTTATTTTCTCGACCGTCTCTGGAGATGTTGTAACATAAAAATCCATTCCAAGGTATAAAATGGGCTTGACCTTTTCCACAAGTAATCTTCCATCCTTATCAAAATATTCTGATTCTTCATGAATTACCAAAACCTCACCCACAATGAGGTCATGATCTCCATACTCCCTTAAATCGTATAGTCTACACTCAAGACCCGCATATGAACCTTTAATAAGAGGGGAGGATATTTCCACTGGATCTAAAAGCTCAATGGAGAAATCCTTAACCTTATCCCTATCCCTTCCTGAAGTTCTTCCGCAATATGCAGAATATTTTCTCTTTTCAAAGGGAAGAAAACTGACAGAGAATTCCTTTGCTTCATTAATTAAAGCGTGGGTCAATCTTTTTTTTGAAACCATAACCGCAAATAGAGGAGGTTTCATTGAAAGAGGGGAGTGCCATGCAGCTGACATAAAATTAACTTTATCTTTATATTTCACTCCAACAAAAGCTACAGGATAGGGATAAAAATGATAGAAATTTTCAAATTTCTTCTTAACCACCATCATATAAAACTCCTTTTTTAATTTTTGAAATTATGAGAAAAAAATGACCCAATACTTTGCAATTTAAGGAAAACTCTTTCATCCTCTTACTTCCAAAACCATTGCACCTCCCTGTCCTCCTCCCACACACAAAGTGACAAGTCCGAGTTCGAGTTTCCTCCTTCTCATTTCTTTAAGAAGAGTTATAACGAGTCTTGTTCCAGAGGTAGCAACAGGATGACCAAGAGCGATTGCACCACCATTCACATTTAATATTTCTCTGTTTATTTCTCCTATTGGCTCCGAAAAACCAAAATACTTCTGGGCAAGATCCTTTGATTTAAAAGCAATCTCATTGGCAATTACAACAGCTGAAAAGGCTTCATTTAATTCAATAAGTTGAATATCTTTAAAGGATACCCCTGCCCTCTTTAAAGCAAGTGGTGTTGAAAAGAAGGGACCAAGTCCCATCCTTTCAGGGTCAAGGCCTGCATAGGCATAACTTCTCAAGTAACCTAAAGGCTGAAGTCCAAGTTCCTTTGCCCTCTCTTCTGTCATTAAAAGAACAGCTGCTGCGCCATCAGTAATTTGGGAAGAATTACCTGCTGTAACAGTCCCATTCCTTTTATCAAAAACTGGTTTTAAAGACATGAGAGCATCCAGGGTCTGCCCCTTTCTTATCCCATTATCTTCCTCCACCACCTTATCGTAATTGGGTGGAATGTATACAGGAACTATTTCCTCCCTCAGTTTTCCCTCAGCCTGTGCCTTTTCTGCCCTGTTGTGGCTGAGAAGAGCAAACTTATCCTGTTCAAGTCTTGAAATCTTAAACTCCCTTGCAAGAAGTTCTGCAGTCTCTCCCATTATCATCCCCGCAACCGGGTCTGTAAGCCCCTGAAAAACTGCTACAACAGGATTAAGCATTCTTGCAATAGGTATTTTCGAAAAAGTCTTTAGCTTTTGCCATGTTGTTTTAGCTTTGTTCATAGCCCAAAAGAACTCAACTGCTTCCTTTCTGTAAAGGAGTGGAATCTGGCTCATGGATTCAACCCCTCCAGCTATTACAATATCAGCAAGTCCAAGGGAGATCTTTTCTGCAGCAGATGTAATTGCCTCAAGCCCTGAGGCACAGTTTCTTCCTACTGTATATGCAGTTGTTTTTTTTGGAAGGCCTGCTCTCAAAGCAATAACCCTGGATATATTAGCTGAATCAGCAGGTTGAGCAATATTCCCAAAAATTACCTCTGAAACAAGGTTTGGATCAAGATTATTCCTCCATATCAGCTCCTGGACACAAATTCTTCCCAATTCAACGGGATGGACATCGTTGAAAAGGGTCCATGATTTTATAAAAGGGGTTCTCACTCCATCTACAATGCATATTTTTTTTGGCAACATCATTTTCCTCCTAACTCCCTTTTATTCTATCAAAATTAATTATGATATTGCAACAAAATCAAATTTCATCTTTTGATTTTAACTACCTTGAAAAAAATGTAAATAATTAGAATTGGAGAGTAGAAAAGTAAGAAGGGGAAGACTTCTTTTAAGCTCAATCTAAAGAGATGGTTAATTTTTAAGAGAAGAATGATGAATAGCATTGTAAAAATGTTAAAAATTGTATCAACCTCCTTAATCAAAACTTTTGATAAGGAATTTTTTCTTTGGTTAGGCTGGATTTTAAAAAACTTTTTGGGGAAAAAACGAGGAACTTTTTCCTTATACTCTAACCACTCATTTCCAAATTTTTCTTTTAGATATTTCTCCTCCGCAAGAACAATGAAGGAGTACTGAAAAATCAAAAAGGAAATTCCTATGAAGAGGGCTAAAATATTGGAGAAAACAATCAAAAGCCCCCCTACAATTAGAAAATTACCAAGATAAAGGGGATTCCTTACAAAGCGGTAAGGTCCATCTTGGTTTAGAAAATCTGCCCTCAAATAGTTTTCCCTTCCTGAGGTTCCTGGTAAGGCATAAAGATGAGTCCATATTCTTAACATCTCTCCAGAAAAAGCTAATAAAAAACCTAAGATTGTTAGGAATGGCTCTCCCTTGATTGTAAAAACTGGATAATAGGGTTTTAAAAAGATCAGGACAATTACAATCCATGGAAGCTGAGTAAAACTCCTCCATTTAAAAAGAAAATTTCCCAATTTTACTTTCCAATTCTCCATAATTTATGGATTTTATTTCAGGATTAATTAAATTTCAAATTAATTTTCTATCCCTAAAAAATCTTTCATCTATATTGGAGCCCGATAAGACCAGGATTACATTCTGGTTTTTGAAAGCTTCTTTTAGCTTTAAAAGGGTTGCAACAGGTAAAACACCTGCACCCTCAATCATTTTTTTGTGCCTCTCATAAATCATTAAAATTGAATCCTCTATTTCTTTTTCTGAAACAAGAAAGAAATCGTCAACATATTTTTTACATATTTCGAAGGTTATAGAGCCTTCCTCAATCCCTCCAGCAGTTGCATCAGATAGGGTTTCTTTTGTCTTTATACTAATTATCCTACCCTCTCTAATTGATTCCCTCATCACTGGAGAATTCTCAGGAAGGCATCCAAATATTTTCAAATTAGGATCTATTGATTTCAAAAAAACAGAAATTCCAGAAATCATTCCACCCCCACCAACTGGCACAAGAACGGAATCAAAATTTCCCAATTGCTCTCTTAATTCTACTCCTATTGTTCCTTGTCCCGCTATAATCTGAAGATCATTGTAAGGAGAGATGTAAGTTAATCCCTCCTCCCGTGCCTTCCTTTTTGCATAATATTCAGCCTCAACACATTCATATCCATAAAATTCCAAATCTATTTCAAATTCTTTCAGCTTTTTTAGCTTAAACTCTGAAATGTTATGAGGAACAACCACTTTACTCTTCGCACCAACAACCTTTGAGGAATAACCGACAGCAATTCCATGATTTCCAGTCGAGGCAGTTATAACATTCCTATCCCTTTCTTGGAGGGAAAGGATTTTGTTAAAGGCACCCCTGATCTTAAAAGAGCCTGTAATCTGTTCTGATTCAAGCTTTAAATAAACATTACATTCGCAAATTTTGCTGAGAAAAGGGGAAGGAATGAGAGGGGTCTTTCTTATGAATTTTCTTATCCTGTTTTCTGCCTTCAAAATCTCATCAAAAATTTTCATTTTTTAATTTCCAATATTTTATTCTTAGAATTCATTCCAGAAATTATTGAAACTTTACTTTTAGGGACATTAAAATATTCAGAGACAATCTCTATCAGTTCACAATTTGCTTTATTCTCAAAAGGAGGGGATTTGACATGGACTAAAAATAGGTTATCCTCTATCTTCTCAATTCTTGATTCCTTTGAATTTGCTTTAACCTTTACTGAAATTTTCATTGCTCTCAATAGGCTGGACAGTATCTTTTAAAGGGACAATGATCACACACATAATAATTGGGGGTTGGTTCAAACTTCTCCCTTCTTATACCATCTTCAACCTCTTTAAGTTTTTCGATAGCTTCCTCAATCTTTATTTCATCTCTCCTTCCTATACCTTCAATCCCTGAATCAAGATAGGAAAGCCTCACTTCTTTAACAACACTATTGTAGATTCTCTCAAAGGAATAGCAGTAAAGGGCAAGCTGGAGATTCCTTTTTGTTTCTTTATCGGCTGATTTTTGATCTTTTACTCTGGAAGCTTTGTAATCAATTATTATCGCTCCATCTTCATTAATATCCACTCTATCCCATCTTCCAATGAGTTTAACATTGTCGATCTTTACCTTAAACTCCTTTTCTACATAAGTAGGTAAAGCTTGGGAATTTTCCTCTTTTTTCCACAAGTTCTCCAGCATCTTCTTCCCTTCCTCAAATCTCATCTCTTCATGTCTTCTATCTAAGAAACCCTCTGGAATCCAGTGAGATTTGTAAATCTCGAACAATTTTTCTAATGGGATCTTCTTCCCGCCCATTCTCAATTTCAAATAATCCCTTATAGTAAAATGAATTGCCCTTCCAAAGGTAAGAGCATGATGGGGGGGTGGTGGAATTTTATCCACATGAAGAAATCTATATTTTAACGGACAATCAAGATAGGAATTTATCTGGTCAAAACTTAGGGAGATTATATCTGGTAATTTTTTCCTTCTAACAGTTTCAGGAGGAGCTGGCTTTGCAGAAATTATAGAAGTTAAAGGGCTTGATTTCTCCTCAGGAAGTTCTTCCTTTGGAAGATTCAATGCTTCAATAACAAATTTAGAAAGTTTCTTGGGTTTATCATTGTATTTCCTTGCAGAACATAAATATAGCTCATCCTTTGCCCTTGTCATACCTACAAAAAACAGCCTTCTCTCTTCTTCGTATTTATCAACAGGTTCAGGGATTTTTTCCTTTAAAATTTCATCAGGGATAGGGAGAAAATCTTTCTTATCTCGACAGGGGAATCTATCCATTACAAGGGACACCATAAAAACAATGGAAAATTCAAGACCTTTTGCCTTATGAACAGTCATTACATTTACCGAATCCTCTTCAGGTTCTGACTCAGCAGTTGCTGGATTATCCCCCATCTCTTGAAGTAGGTCAAGATAGCTTGAGAAGGTGAAAAGATCTGAAGATTTTGAAGAATCTGAAAAATTTCTAACAATTTTTAAAAATTTCGCCAGATTTTGAACTTTAAGGAGGTCATCAGGATTTTCTCCTAATTTTTTTAGCCACCCTGTAACCTGAAGAAATGTAAAAATAACAGATTCTGCCTTCTCCCTCGAAAGTAATTTTGATAGATCTTCAAGGTCCCTCCAAACTTTTTTTATTATTTGCACACCTTCTTCGCTGATGGGAACCTCTTCTTTACCCTCATAAATCCTTTTGAAAAGCCTTCTTAAGGTTATATTCCTCCTCTTTGCAAGGCTTAAACAGATTCCAGCATCCTCCCCCGATAAACCATAAACCTCCGATGTTGCAAGGTGAAGATGGGCAATGTTGTCGAGGGGGTCTGTTATGGCTTTAATAAAGGAAATTAATGCCTTTATCTCAGGCTTTGAGTACAAGCCTCTTGAACCACTGAATCTATAAGGGATTCCCCTTGCAGAAAGAGCTTTAAGATAGATGTCCGCATCCTGATTTCTCCTAACGAGAATTGCTATCTCTGAAGGTTTTACACCATCCTTTATTTTTTCCTCAATTATCTGGGAAACAGCATCAGCCTCCTCATCTTCGTTATTCTTATAAATCAATCTAACAGGATTCTTCCCTTCATTTCTGACTGGCTCTAACTCCTTTGAGAAATTATATTTTGCTTCAAGACGATTGGGATTATTGAATTTTATTAATCTATAAGCACACTCAAGTACTGGAGGAACTGACCTGTAATTTTTTCTAAGGACTATTTTTTTAGCATCAGGAAAGTACTCCAAGAAGTTTAAAATATTTGTTATGGCTGCACCTCTGAATTTGTAAATACTCTGATCATCATCACCTACCACCATTATGTTTCTATGTTTTTCAGAAAGCATCCTTAATAGCTTAAATTGTATGTAATTGGTATCCTGAAATTCATCCACAAGAATAAACTTGTATCTTTTCTGAAGAGAGCTCAATATTGATGGCTTTTTCTCTAAAAGTCTAACAACTAACCAGATTTGGTCTTCAAAATCAATCTTCCCCTCCTTTTCCATTAGCTCATTATATTTTTTCCATGTTTCTGCCATCTCTAAATGTTTCTCTAATTCTTCCCTTTCACCCTCATCTTTACACTCCGAAATTTTCCTTTTTGCCCATTCATAATATTCCTCAGCAGTGATGTCCTCCTGTTTTGCTCTTCTAAAAAAGTCAAGGATACTCTCTATATGAGATGTTGGATTTCCAAGGGGTCTAAAATGCTTTAATGGAAGCTCAAACAACTTTTCCCTTAAGAAAATCGCCTGACCCATCTCATCAAGAAGTTTAAAATTCATGGGGAATCCGAGTTCCATAAAATATTCCTTCAAAATTGTTTCACCAAAAGAATTGAAGGTGCTTATTTGTGAATAGGAATAGGTGTAGGGAACAAGTTTGTCAACCCTCTCTTCCATCTCCCTTGCTGCTTTTTCAGTAAAGGTTAATGCTAAAATTTCCTCAGGTTTGCAGATTTTTTTTGTAATAAGATAAGCAATCCTTCGAGTAATTACAAGAGTTTTACCTGTTCCCGCTCCTGCAACCACAAGACATGGTCCCTCACCAAATTTAACTGCCCCCCTTTGCTCCTCATTCAATCCCTCCAGAAGCTCATCCTCTGTTGAATAAAATTCTAAAGAACCCTGTCTCATTTTTGCATGGCTTTTTCATCCAATATAACTACTATTTCGTCAGGATAGATAAAACCAAGTTCTCTTCGAGCGGTATCCTCAATAGATTTTGGATTATCCTTTAAAATTCTAACTTCCCACTCCAGCCTTTCTTTATCTTTCTTTAAAATTTCAACCTCTCTTTTCAGATTTAAAAGTTCCTTCCTTGAGTTCAGGACATCTAACAAACCCCTTCTTTCAAAAAGGAAAGTAAGAATCAAGATGTATAAAAAAGCGAATATTGCGAAGATAAAAAACTTTTTCTCTCTGCCTAACTTCTCCATTACTCTATTTTTACCATGGCGGGAAATGAAAATCAACAAAAAGAATATTTTAATTTAAGGGAAAAGTTTTACATAAATTTAATTTAAAATGAGATATCTTCTTCCTGAAAATATGGAACCTTCCTCTTCTGGTTTTCCTTCCCCACCCAGACTCCTAAAAAGAAAGTCGATGTTAAAAGTACCAAAAGAAGAAGGGATTTTCCAATTTCTTTCATAACCCACAACCTCCAGTTTTTATTTTCCCACAAAAATAGAGAAAAATCAACAAGATTTCCATGTTGACAAGATTCTTCAATCTTAGTAGATATTAAAAAGGAGTTTGTATTTGAGGAGGTTAGTATGGAAATTAAAATTGTAAAGATTGAAAAGCCTGAAGAAATGAATTTTATCCTTGGACAAGCCCATTTCATAAAAACAGTGGAAGATATTCATGAGGCAATTGTCTCAACCGCACCTCACCTCAAATTTGGGCTTGCCTTCTGTGAATCTTCAGGACCTGCTCTCGTTAGATATTCTGGAAATGATGAAAAACTTATTGAAATTGCAAAAAAGAACGCCTTGAATCTCTCAGCTGGACACTCCTTCATAATTTTTATGGAGAATGGGTTTCCAATAAATATTCTAAATGCTATTAAGAATGTTCCTGAAGTTTGTAGAATTTTCTGTGCCACAGCAAACTCTGTAGAAGTTGTAATAGCTGAAACAGAAACAGGAAGAGGGATTCTTGGAGTAATTGATGGTCTGAAGACAAAGGGTGTTGAAGGGGAGGAAGATATAAAGAAAAGGAAAGAGTTTCTGAGAAAAATTGGATATAAACTATAAAAAAATCGGAAAACTTCCCCAAAAAATTATTGATATTCTTGAAGGTGTGTGTTATTCTTTTTTATAAAGGATTTTCATGGGAAATGCTAAATGGATTATAGATGAAAATGAGTATTTAATTGATGATTCTTTAAAAAGCCTTAACATCCCTAAACCTCTCTTAATTTCTCTTCTAAAAAGGGATTTGAAAACTCCAGAAGAGATAAGATCATTTCTGCACCCATCAGTCTTAGATCTCCATCCACCCCATCTACTTAAAGATATGGAAAAAGCTCGGGATAGAATAATTAAGGCAATTGAAAATAAAGAAAAAATTATAATTTTTGGGGATTATGATGTGGATGGAATAACCGGAACAGTCATACTATTAAAATTGATTTCCTCTATGGGTGGAAATGTTGATTTTTATATACCAGAAAGGTTAAAGGAAGGGTATGGAGTAAAAAGGGAACATGCGGAAAAAATTGAGGAGATGGGTGCAAAACTTGTCATTACTGTTGACACTGGAATTAAAGGTTTTGATTTTGTTGAGTTTTCCCAGAGGAAGGGGATTGATGTGATCATTACTGACCATCACCTTCCCGAGCCCTCGAAAATACCTTCAGCCTTTGCTATTTTGAATCCATTAAGAAAAGATTGTTCCTATCCCTATAAGGGTCTTGCTGGAGTTGGGGTTGCCTTTAAAGTTGTTCAGGCAATTCTTGAAAAAACCAACAAGGAAAGGTTCATTCCAAGATATTTAATGCTCGTTGCAATTGGAACAATTGCAGATCTTGCCGAAATAAGGGGAGAAAACAGAGTTTTCGTTAAAGTTGGTCTTGAGGAATTAAAAAATCCAATTAACAAAGGTTTAAAGTCTCTCCTTGAAATAAGTGGTCTCTTGGAAAGAAAAATTTCTGTAAATGACATATCCTTCAGGGTTGGTCCAAGATTAAATGCTTCAGGTAGGTTATCCACTGCTTCCAAGGCTGTTGCCCTATTTTTTTCTGAGGATCCTGAAGAATGCAGAAAACTTGCTGAAGAACTTGACAGGCTAAATTCAGAGAGGCAGAAGATAGAAGAGGAAATTCTAAGGGAGTCCCTTTCTCTCCTCCCCCAGGATAAACTGCCTAAAATCCTTTTACTTTTCAAAGAGGGATGGCACAGGGGTGTTATTGGGGTTGTTGCATCAAAGCTTGTGGAAAAATTTAGAAGACCATCAATTCTAATATCTATTGATAAGGAAATGGGTTATGGCTCAGGAAGGTCGATAGAATCTTTCCATCTTGCTTCTGCCCTTAGCACAGTTTCTGATCTTTTTGAAAGCTGGGGAGGTCACAAAGTGGCTTCTGGATTTGTTATAAAAAGGGATAAAATCAATGAGTTGAGAGAACGCCTTAATTTCTATGCAGAAAAAGTTCTTTCTGAAGAAGATTTCCAGAGAATTATAAAAATTGATTCATTAATTTCTTTCAATGAAATTGACAAAAGGTTTCTTGATATCCTTGAAGATGAATTCCCTCCTTTTGGAATAGGAAACTCAAAGCCTGTTTTTGCCTCGAAAAATGTAAGAGTTGAAAGATCTCCAGAATTTGTAAAAGATAACAGAATTTTTTTAAGTTTATCCCAGAATGGAATCACTACAAAGGGGGTAATATGGGATTATAATGAGAAGGAGCTTGATTTGAATATTTTGAAAGAGAGGAGTAAACTTTCAATAGCTTACCATGTTGAAAGGGAAAGTTTGGCTGGAGAGGTCTTTCCAATTTTAAACATAATTGATTTTAAAAATGAGAGTTGATAATATAAGGAAATTGATTGCCATCTTCATTCTTCTCTCTTTTGGAATTATAACCATAATAATAGTCATAAGAAGTAACAAAACAAAGGGAAAAGATTATGTTTTTTTTCCTGAGGGGCAAAGCGAGCTTCACCTCATTCAGACCGATGGAAAGAAGGAAATTTTCGAGCTTTATGCTAAAAGGCATTATCCTGACAGGCTGGGAAGATATCACCTTTCGGGAAATGTCAATATAAAGATATTTGGGAAAGCAGACGGAAGAGATATTTTGATAAAAGGGGAAAGTGGAATTTATGAGAAGGATTTAAGTATTGTAACTATTCATAATTCAGAGGTCCGGATAGAGGATTTAAAGATCGATTCAAAGGAGATGGTCTATACTTCAGAGGGCTTTATAAAAAGTTATTCCCCTGCAAAGTTTGAGCATAAATATGGTATGGGAGAGGTAGAAAGTTTCATTTACGATTTGACCAAAAAAACAATTTCAGCCCTTAATTTCAAAGGGAATTTCAAAAGGGAAGAAAATTTTCAAGTATCTACAAAGAAAATAACCTTTTCTTACAATGAAAATTCTGTTCTTATGGAGGGTAATTCATGGATTAAAGGGGAAAAATTCTATTTGAACTCCCAGAAACTATATATTGTCTTCTCTGAAGGGAAAATAATCCTTTTCAAAGGGATAGGAAATTCAGAAATCATTTATTATGGTAAAGGAGAGGGGAAGAAAATTCCTGAAATTTTTGAAAGGGAAGGAGAAAAAGTTTTAAAATGTGATAATTTTGAAGTAGAAAGGGATGGTGATGAATTCATAGCGAGATTTGAAAGCAAAATTGAAATCAAATTTCCAGCAAAGAGAAATGGAGAAACAGGAAGCGGAGGCGCTGATTTAGCAAAGATAATTTATGAAAAGGAGAAGGGAGTAAGAGAGATAGAAGCAGAGGGTAATGTCTTCTTTATTGATACAGACCAGAAATTTAAAGGGGAAAAAGTCTATGCAAAAAGAGCTGAGGAGCTTGAGGAATGGGAATTAATAAAAGCTGAAGGTAAGGTAGAATTCCACGGAGATGTAAGCTTTGAATGCGGAAATTTTTCGAAAAACAAGAACATATTTTCCCTCCAAAATGAAAGACCTTATGTAATGAGGGATAAA
>Ga0123519_10001568_pt1 | contig 39126 bp, 44 predicted proteins | sample YelNatPaOPRAMG02_FD_87396 | JGI IMG/M metagenome (GOLD analysis project Ga0123519, IMG submission 87396) | Hot spring microbial communities from Yellowstone National Park - Yellowstone National Park OP-RAMG-02 (version 2) | ecosystem: Environmental > Aquatic > Thermal springs > Hot (42-90C) ...
AATGCTGTTAGACATCTCAAGGCTGTTGCTCCCATGCTCGAAGATGTGGGTGTAATTATGGTCGTTGAGCCCGTTAACCCAATAGATCATAAGGGATGTTTTCTGACAAAATGTAGAGAAGGATTTCAACTGATCCGTGCGGTTGGCAGTCCAAACATCAAACTTCTCTATGATTTCTATCACCAGCAGATCAGTGAGGGGAATCTCATAAGCAATGCAGAAAGCAACTTTGATCTCATTGGCTTTTTCCATGTTGGTGATGTTCCGGGACGTCACCAACCTGGAACTGGAGAGATCAACTATAAAAACATCTTTAAATTTCTGCAAAGGCAAGGATACAACGGCTACATCAGCCTGGAGTTTATGCCGACGATCGATCCTGTAGAGGCAGTAAGACAAACAACCATAATGGCAACTAACTCGGACAGCTCGCTCTAAATTCACTAGATAATGAGCACATTGGCGTATCCCGAAATCCTTCAGTATTTGATTGGAAGTTATCGCCAAAAAGGTTTAGCATCTCTAGAAGATGTTATATTATCATTATGGCGCATCAGCTGCTGTGCCATCCGTAAACTCCATGCAAGGTATGTTCAGAAATGGGAGCTGAATAAGGCAATAAAGCTTCAAAGCAACCCTTTTTGCGCTTTCTATGTTGCCTGTCAAATCGCGCCATCTAAGGTAAGTAGAGGTAGAGAAGCCGGTGGAATCGCCAGTCCATCTTCCATCTCCATCGAACAGCTTGTTCAGTTCTATCGCCTCCGTGGAAAGGGGCAAAAATAAGGAGATATAGATATGAAATAGAGCCCTACCTTGTGGAAATTACGTACACTACGTTCATGTTTAGGAAATTATCTATCCAAAGAGCAATAAATGATTGATTGATGATGGTTTTGTGAGAACCGAACTATCCAAGTATACTCCACCAAGAAGTCTTCCCGAGAGCTTCAGGGGTAGAAGGATCAAGCTTATCAGGTGGTGTTGTTTCGACTGGCACTATAAATTAGGGGTTAGAAAGACATTGGACCCGGATGAAACTGAGGCCGTTCTAGGAGGTCGGCCAACAGAAACTGTATACTGGTGATTCCCATGAGTGAGAAGCAACTTTTGGATAAAGTAGCTCAAGCAATCGCTGGTCTTGACTTCGACGGGATACAGGGAATTTGCAAGCAGGCCCTGGATGCGGGCATACCTGCTTACAAGATAGTGTCGGAGGGAATGGCGCACGGGATGGAGATCGTTGGGCAGAAGTACGAGGCCAACGAATACTTCCTTTCGGAGCTGATAGCTGCAGGAGAGGTCATGAAGGACGGGCTGAAGGTTGTTCAGCCTTACCTCAAGGGCGGGGACATTAAAAAGAAGGGCAAGATCGCTCTTGGGACTGTGAAGGGGGACCTCCACGACATAGGCAAAAATGTTGTCGCGGTTTTGTTGGAAGCGGCAGGATTCGAAATTGTAGATCTTGGCGTCGATGTTCCAGCTGAGAAATTTGTCGAGGCTGTCAAGGAACATGGAGTTCAAATAGTGGGCATGTCTGCTCTGCTGACGATAACGATGCCGGAGATGGAAAATACGATAAAGCAACTAAAGCAAGCAGGACTGAGGGACAAGGTGAAGGTAATCATAGGTGGTGCGCCAATCACTCCAGAGTATGCTGCTAAAATCGGAGCCGATGCTGCAGCAAGGGACGCTGTTGACGGGGTAAACATCTGCAAAGAGTGGGTAAAGGCTTAGGTGTATCATCTGTTAGCTTGTTGTACCGTATGCCCTAGTTTCTACTTTCAATAAGTTGGTCCTCGCGTTGGAAGTATGACATCGTGTGCCCTCGTCTCTGTTGCTCCGAGTTCAGAAACCCAAGCTACCTCTGCCTTGGTCCATGTTTCCCTTATGTTTTTGGCCCCTATGTAGCCCATCGAGGCCTTCAAGCCCTGGGACAGCTCATTTACCATAGTGGCAACATCGCCTTTGTAGGGAACGTATCCCTCAACCCCCTCAGCTATTCCCTTTGATGGCAAAGCATACCGATCTATCGCATGCCTTTTCTCAATCGCGGAAGGGCTGCCCATGCCCCTGTATGCCTTGTAGTATTGGCCTCCTATTGCGACCAACGAGCCTGGGCTTTCCCTCGTTCTTGCGAAAAGGTTTCCGATGCAAACGGCCGATGAGCCTGCCGCAAGGGCCAGTGCTATGTCTCCTGGCGAAGTTATGCCTCCATCTGCCCAGATCGGTATATCGGCACCCAGCTCTCTTAGCGCATCGAATGTCTGAGCGACAGCGAACATAGTTGGTGCACCCGCTTTTGTAACTTCGGTCGTAATGCAGATCGAGCCCGAACCGATGCCCACTCTGAGCGCATTTACTTTTTCGATAGAACTTACAGTGTCAAGCGCTGCTTGTCTAGTTCCTATGTTTCCGACAACAATGTTTGCCGACAGGTTCTTCACCAGCCTTCTCGCCGCTTCTATTACCTTTTTGTTGTGGAAATGAGCAACATCGAAAACGATAATGTCTACGATTTTGTCGAGCTCCATGCATCTTTTTTCATCGAATGGAGAAACGGCTGCAGCGCAAAGAAGCCTGCCGACCTTGTCCCTAGATGCGTTCGGGTACTTCCCCCTAAGCGAGATGTCCTTGAAAGTGATCAGGCCCTTCAATTTTCCGAATCCATCCACAAGAGGTAATTTTTCGATCCTGTGCTCGTGCATTAGTTCCCTTGCTTGCTCCAAAGTTATGCCATCTTGAGCCGTTATAACCTTCTTAGTCATCACATTGCCTACTAGCTCGTCTTCATTGGCAAAACGGACATCCCTTCCAGTCAATATTCCAACAAGCTTTCCTTCCTCAACAACAGGAAGCCCTGAGATTTCATACTTTCTCATAAGCGATAGAGCATCGCGGACTGTGTGGCCAGGCTCTGTGGTCACAACATCCCTTATCACCAAAGATTCTGCCCTCTTTACCTTCTTTGCCATCTCGACCTGTTCCTCTATGCTGCAATTTCTATGGATGACCCCTAATCCGCCGAGCCTTGCAAGCGTTATCGCCATCTCATCCTCTGTAACTGTATCCATTGGAGACGATATGAAGGGAACGTGAATGACATTATCGGTTGTAACCCTTGTCTCGATGTCGACCTCAGAAGGATCCACCTCCGTTAAACCTGGGAGCAGTATGAAGTCCCTGAAGGTGAAGGCCTGCTGAGCTCTTGTAAACTTCTCCATAATCGAAAATTTTCTTACGCTCATTCGATCCATACCTAACCCGCGACCAAAGTTTCTGTCTTTCTTATTCCGCAGATCCCGTTTATCTCTGCTGAGACAGCGGTCAGTTCGGCATAGTCATCGGCTTCAAGAAATACCACAATATCGTACTGTCCGAAGACCATGAAGACATCCTTTACCTCCGGCATGCTTCTTAGAGCTTTCATCACATCCATGCTTCGGCGGTGTTCCACAACGGCAAGCAGACAGGCAAGAGCCAAAGTCATCACTTCCCAGGAAGCTCAGCAAGTGTCTCCGAATACTCTATCTCATCTATCGCCCTTAGCCTTCGCACAATATTCGCAAGGTTTCTTATGTTGTTTGCCTCTATCTTTAGGACGACATCCCATCTTCCAAGCGTTGGGAAGACTATCTTTACGTTGCTCATGCTCTGTATCCTCTTCGCAACCTGTCGATAAGCGCCCGGTTTGCATTTCAGAAGTATGCAAGCTTTCATCTTTTTGAGCCCTCAACTAGGGAATTTATACTCTGAATTAAGGTTTCTCCCCAAGGGGCGGAGGGAAGGGCATGAAATGGATTTACCGGTTGCCCCTGGGTCAATGCCTTGAAACGTAGAAGAAAAAGGCCGTACCAGAGTCAGCAACCTTGCTGATACCTGGCTTCTCCTCCAAATATCTCAGAGCTGCATCCGGTAGGGGATAGAATCTTCTCGAGGGCTGGTCAACGACAACGCCTCCATTTGACTCCAGCATCTCCTCAGAAACAAGTATGTATTCGACATTAGACGGAATTGGAACTGGATGACCTGCCATAGCGCTCTTCCCCAACCAAGCCCCAGGTGGACCTGGAGATGTCCAATATGAGACGTTGCTGACCCAGTTTATGTCCCTTCCTGAATAGTATAGTAGCAGATTACCCATTCTCACATCGGTGTCTATTTTTTCCCCTTGGCATGTAATGTTGACGACTATCTCAGAGATCCTTAGATCGGAGGGAGCGTAAGATTCGCTCAATCCAATCAGATAGCTTCTTGAAGGGTAAGATGTTGATGCAAGCGCAAGGACAGAGTATGCGAGTACAAATGCAGCAACATACCTTTTTGCCGGAGAAGCTTTTCTGATAATCTCAGCGAGACCGATTCCCGTTACTGGAAGTATCGAGTAAAGCATGAAGGATACTTCCCGATATGCCAAGGTCCCGAACCCAGGTTGGAGAACGAGAAACATTGCCAGTGAGAGGCACGCTGTTGGAAAAGCCATGAGACATGCCAGAGAATGGTCATCGATCCTGCTATTTACTGTGTAGACCAATCCGGTCACGCTTAGGGGCACGTAAACTACAGAGATGGGAACTCCAACGTAGAGGATCATTCTGAGCATGTCCATGCCCATGCCTCCTACCAAGTGGAAGATCAAGAGAATTGCCAGCGATGCGCAGAATGTTATGATCGCGAAGATGAATGGCTTCTCAGCAAGGTAAAAACTTGCTCTCCTTCGGTAGATCATGCGACAGGCCATCGAGACCACAAATGCTGCAAAAAATCCACCCACGGCCAATGTCAATCCGCTAGCTCCTGCTAAAGTCAGGTTCACAACCTCCAGAGTGTGCTGAGGCGCGACGAATTTCCAAATCAGGAGAGCTGCCAATCCCAATGGAATAAAAATAGGCATCATCTTGCGCACTTCGCTTCTTACCGATCCTCTTTTGCCATCAGAGATTATCTTGAAAAGAATGACAATGCCGATGCCAAATAGAACATTCAAGGTTGTCAGATGGTGGGAAGCAAGAGTTCCCAATGCAGCGAAAGAGAGAAGAACTGCAATCTTCCTGTCTTTCCAGTTCTTTTGTACAAAGAGAGAAAGAAAAAATCCTGCGAATAATATACCAAGAGCCTCTGGCACAACAGTTCCTCCTGTTTGGTGAACTATCAAGTTAGTTGAAGATGCGAGTATTCCACCTATGATTGCAGCAAATTCGTCCTTCACACTTTTCCTCGCGTAAAGGATAGCTGGAATTACGATTAGAGAGAGAAGAGCGGGAGCAACAATCGACATAGTTGCTTCAGGGCTTATACCTCCTAAAATTACAAGCTCGCACAAAAGAGAGTATAACATCGGCCCCTGCGGCATCGATGTTTCGAACTTTCCAGTTGACATGGCCGATCTGATTCTAGAAACGACATCATAAACGTCAAAACCGTAGGGCAACCCTATTGAGGCACCAGGTACAAGCCTTACGCTAATGGACATTATCAGAATGCAAGCTATCGATGCACGCCAATATTTCATTCGACAGCCTCCGGTACTAGTTCGAACCATATCTGCAACCAAGATGTGTGATCATTTATTCCATCGTTCCACTTGGTAACATACCTTCCCTCGTCATCACTCCATATCAGCAGGTAGAAGATGAGCCTGAAAGTTTGGTTTGAGGAAGGCGATTTGGCCATAACTTCATGATTGAAGCTGTTCACGTCAACCTGCTCAACCGTTATTGAATTTTGGCCGAAAATAGCCTTTGTTACTGAGAACTCCATCTCAGCAACAGATCTCCCTTTATCATCGATCGTAAAAACCTGTTCATTAACAATAGAACCTTTACATCCTTCTGGAGAAGTGAAATTAAGGTCCCCTGTAAAAATTGTAAGTAGCTTCACATTTATGGGCCGTCCAAGATGGTTTTCGACGACGATCATGAACTTCATTCCATCACCTAATCGTAGAATTGTTTCGTTTGAAGTGAAAACCTTCCCTTCTTTGGAGATGGCGTAGATAGCAATGTAGCTTCTTCGAGGAGTGCTCATAATCTGGAATCCTAGGAATGATAGAACTAAGATAGTAGAAAGAAGAGAAAAGGTAAGGGCGAAATCCTCAACCTCGAACCGCAAGGGCATAATGTTTCGCCTCAAAATCGGCAATTGCTGGGTTGCTAAATTGTTTTCAAAATCGATTCATAAAAGCCAAGGGAAAATATCTCATACAAGCTTTGAAGTCAAGGTCGGGGAGAATAGCATAGGTAAATCTGGGTGCCAATCTGGAGCTGAGATTGGCAATTGAAAATTTCCAGTCTGGGATACGAATATTGGAGCCACATATATATCGATTTTCTCCACGTTAAGGATCGTTATCAAAATTTTAATGTTTTTGAAATCATTTCCTGAAATGCACTCATAAGGGTACCCTTTGACGTATCTAATACCTGCTGAGATGTTTGCTGTTCTTCTGGCTTCACTTCAAATGCTACAATTCCGCCATAACGAATTTCAAAGAGCGTCTGAAGCAGAGCTGCCACATCATGAGCTGTATTTATGGCACCTTTTGTATAGAAGACAGGATGCGAATCCAGCATCTTATCATCCAGCTGCTTGGCGCACCCAATGTGGATGTGCTCAAGTACTTTAGCAGCGCCTCTTAAGTCGTCCGGCTTTTCTTTAAGAAGTGGCGCGTGGCTAAGGTCCCACATCAGCCCTATGTTTTTTTCTTCCCTTCTCACGGTTTCCAAAACGTCTATAGCTTCATTTAATGGACCGATGAGAAGCTTCTTGTCCCAATCTCTATCGAAAGTCTCGAGCAATATCCTTACATTCATAGATGATGCATGCGAGCATATTTCTTTTAAGCTCTTGACAAGCAATTTTTTCGCCTCCTCTCGCCTCTCCTTCCCAGGATCTGGACCTGAGCAGATTGCCAACTTCTTCAAACCTCTTCTCGAACACTCCTCCACTTGCCTCTTGATGTAAGATACTGCCTCCAATCTTCTGGATTCCTCAAATGAGTTGAGGTCCAGCTTTTTTGTCAAAAGGTCTGGTTGGCAACCTCTTGCAACCTCTTTTCCTTCAAGCATCTTATTCAAGCGGTCCCAATATGAATCCTGAACAAGCGGTATTTCTATGGAATCGAAGAAAGGATCGTCGGCAATCACCCTTGCACTTTCATAAAGTTCCTCTGGCCCTTTCGTCATCGACGGGAATGCCATGAAGCTTACTATTCCGACCTTCCAGGGAAATTCCACCGAAAGGTGCAAGCCATTCGACCTAAAATCTATGCTGAACATTCAATTCACCTCCATTAAATCTTCTTTACTTTTGAAAGAGGTCTTACCTTTTGAACATCAGGGTTAACGAGGTTTGGAGGCATCTCGCCTTTCAGAACCGAGATTAAGTTTGTAGCTGCAATCTCGGCCATCTTCGACCTTGCCTCTACAGTTCCGCTGGCTATGTGAGGTGCCAGGATGCACTTGTCCTCAAGCTTCAAGAGCGGGTTGCCAGGTTCTATTGGCTCTTTTTCATGAACATCGAGGGCAGCACCTGCGATGATTCCTTCTTTCAAAGCCCTTGCTAGCCCCTCTGTGTCTACCACAGCCCCTCTTGCGGTATTTATCAAGAAAGCTGTCGGTTTCATAAGCTTCAGGCGCTCATAGTTTATTAGGTGGCGTGTTTTTTCTGTCAGTGGGACATGTATGCTTACGAAGTCCGATTCCCTTAGAAGATCGTCGATTGGAAGGTACTGCAGATGTAGCTCCTCCTCCTTCTCTTTAGGTGGTCTTATCTCATCATAGTATAGAACTCTCATGCCAAATCCCATCGCTCTCTTGGCAACGGCCGAACCGATTCTTCCGAGCCCCAGTATTCCAAGTGTCTTGCCATAAACGGCAGCTCCAACAAGCATCGTTGGGGACCAGGCTATTTTCCACTTGCCTCCGCGCACGTACCTGTCGGCCTCGGTCACTCTTCTCGCAATGCTCATCAGTAGAGCCCAGGCGAAATCGGCCGTAGCGTCGGTCAGAACACCCGGCGTGTATGTTACGTATATTCCCCTCTTGGTAGCCTCAGCTATGTCGATATGGTCATAACCCACACTATAGGAACTTATGACGCTAAGGTTTGGAGCTGCCTCCATAATCTCCCTGTCTATCTTGTCTGTCAGAAGGCAAAGAAGGCCGTCCTTACCTGCTACCTTTCTTATGATCTCACTTTTTGAAGGGGCATCTTCACTTGGGTTAACTTCGACGTTGCAATAATCCTTTAAAATTTCGATGCCTGGCGGCGGAAGCGCTCTAGTTACATAAACTTCAGGCCGTCTCATGGTCCATTCGTCGCTTGTGACGATTGATATACCTTTTCTTGCATCTCCTTAAGCGGAAGCAGATATTGAGTAATCTGGAAACCTCAGCACCTAGAAGGGGTGGCATGGAGTTCCTTCAGGGTAAGAAGAGCCATAGAGAGACTGCTGCTCTATCGTTCAGATACAGAAAGCTGGGGCTCATATGGTTGCCTTGAGCACTCCCAAATGCACAAGGACGATATGCCTATCGTATCTTGCCTGCATCGAGACATTAACTAGCGACCTTATAATTACAGAGCGCAAGCCCATACTCTTAAGAGGTGAGTAAGCGAGGCTTTAAATGCGAAGTACAAAGATACTACGAGCTTGCTTAGGACGTCGACAGCCCTCCTCAGAGGATGGTGAACAACTTAGCAAGCTAGCTGAGGCATCGAGCATCATGTGGAACATTGCGAGCTACGATGAATGGCGATGAAGTCCCGAGGAACAAGAATCCCACGCCCCTTTGGGGTGGTATTGTCAAGAAACTCTCTAGTGCTGAGGAACAAAAAGAGAGATGCTCTCTATTGAGCCAAAAAGTGGAATGATTTTGAAAGGCATTGTTTATGCCCCATTGGCACAACTCGAAGGATTGGGAGGCGGAGATGTGCCGTTGAAAAGCTGAGCATCTGCAAAAGACGATGCAGAGCCATAGCTACCAACCTAAACCGTATTAGGATCATTTGAGTTCCAAAAGATTGACATTCAGATGATCGATGCCCACATTCTGCCTTGAATACACTTTAATATTCGATAATCCACGAAGCTTTGGTGGCAAGCTCTTGGAAACTCCCCGTTATCTCGGGAGAATTGGGCATCCGGCGATAGGGATAAGAATACCTGAAATCTTTCTCACAGGAATTCTCCGGGCATATAAGAAAAGAAATGTGGCGGGTGGGCTCATGCTTTCATTTGGGAGGGAGACAGCTCCACAAAAAGTAATCGATGCACCTCCAGGGAAATATGAAATCACCAGGGGGCATACTGGAACTTCGATTAAGAAATACATGACCCTTGGAGCTAGGGCAGCTCTTAGGGAGGGCGTGATCGTCGAGATCGAAGCTGATCACATAATGGTGATAGGCTCCTCCACAAGTGCTGTGAAGAGGCTTGTCGGGATTCATGAATTGGAAAGTGAAATTAGCGATGAGGAATTGAGAAGGTCTATGGACTACAACATCCTTGCCATTGACGAAGCCCTTTCAACAGGTTATGTCAATTCATTTACGACCGACACGACAGATCTGTTGGATCGAACGGCCGATTCTCTTGATAATTCTAAACTTTCAGAAAAGTTCCATAAAAGAATCAAAAATACTGAAGAATTGCTAAGCCGAAACCTGGGCGAGTTTAAATTCCAAGGAGCAAAGCCGTTCACATGCAAATTGACAAAAGAAGACGTTATGCGATTTGCTTTAAAATATGAAAAGAGTATCGAGGTGAATGCACAAATATATGATTACATAAAGAAAAAGATCGATCGTCCTTTTGGCTTTGAGATATCGCTGGACGAAACGAAAGAAAAAACAGGATTCAAGGATTTGATTTTCTACCTGAACGAGTGGAAGCTCTCTGCCAGGCATGTTGATTTCGTTGCTCCAAATATCGGTTTCAAGAAACGGATGGATTTTTACGGGAATCTGAACGAGTTGCGTGATCGCGTTTCCAGGCTTGATGCTATCGCTAGGTATTTTGGTGCCCTCCTCTCAATACATTCTGGGAGTGGAACGACACCGTATTCTTCGAAAGGTCGAGGAACCTATAAAGCGCTTCTTGATGCCACGAATGGTCAGCTTAAGTACAAGATATCTGGAGTCTATTACGAACTTCTGCTCCAGAAACTAGCATCATTTTCTAGAGGGTCTAAAGAAAGGAAATTTTACAACCTCATCTTTGACTCGGTTTATGATTTTCTGAACAAAGAAGTAAGGAGAAGGGGAAAACTTGCTTCACCAATTCTGGAAAGGCAGCTTTTGAGTTATAAGAAGAACGTTAGGGAGGGGAAGATCGAAAGGAGGGATCCAAGAGCGAAATTCTTCAGATTCAACTCCTATCTAGCCCTAAACTTTAGGAATGAACGTGGAATCCGTTACATAAGAGAGGGTCTTGTAAGAATGTATAAACAAGATCAATTTCTGAAAAAAACAATAGATGAAGAGGTAGAGAGGTTGACTCTAAGGCTTATAGATGGTCTTCATTTCAGCAACAATGTTGAAGATGTGCTCAGGAGCGGTGCACCTGCTTCCTGAGAAAAGCCTCAGATACCTTCGCAATCCTTTGCGCCGGATTCTCCATGTTTTTCAAAATAGCCAAAGCTCTTTTCTTTAGAGATATCAACTCATCATCTGGCATTTCAATTCGATGTGAAATACATTCAAAAAGGTTCTTGTTTGCCTTAAAAACAAGTCCCTTCCTTACGAGGTACTCTTCCACGATGGTACTTCCAGGATAGACCGATATTGTTGGAATTCCCATAAGGGCTGCTTCAGCTGTCATCGTACCCCCTGCTCCTACAAATAGGGTTGAGAAATTGAGTAAGCTTCTACCATCTACAACTGCATCAGTAACCAAGGCCGTATTTCCAAAAATTTTCCTGAACTTTATAGCGTTACCATATCTTGAAAGCACAACAACTTGTAGGTCCGGCCTTTTTCGATGCAGGCGCTTTACGGCACTAGCTATGTTCCGAATTACGTACTCGCCCTTTCCAAGAATATAGGATGCCAAATATTCGGGGGGCCTAATAGTCAGGATAGGCTTATCGGTTTCGAGACCGATCTCGTCCAGAACTTTCCTTGATGGTTTGAAGAATTTAAGCCAAGATGCAGGATCGAGGCCCCTGTACGAAATTATTCTGCTTTTATCGATACCATAACGAACCCACTCCTTTGCAGGAATTATCCAAGGTGTAAAAAGTATTGAAGAAAGGGGAATCGTTAATCTTGCGACAGCTGTTGCATGGGGAGAGTCGTTCACAGCTAGATGAGGTATCGAGAGGCCGAAAGCGGTCCTAGCTGCTTCTGGAGATGAAAATGAAAGAACAAGACTTGGTCTCAATCTTGAGTAGAAAGATGTCATATTCCTAACCCTTTCGGCATACGCCTCAAGTTTTCCCTGAAGAGAGGCTCCACCGTGTTTTCCTACGCAAACTGCCTTTAATCTGAGGAGCTTCAGCATCTCCTCCACCTCAAAGTATCTCCTCGTTGTGCAATATACCTCTACCCCATCCTCCTCAAGAAACCCGACAACTTCTTTGAAAAGGAGTGCCTGCTTTGGAGTGAGGATGTCTACAGCGACATGGGGCATATCTTTCCCCTTACCCACCGTCATGTAAGTTTTTATCATCTCCTTTCCGAGCTAATGTGGGTCAGATCATATGGATCGATCGGAGCTTGTTCAAGAGCCAAAAGATACGCATAACTTTGCTATAATTGGGTTGTCTAGACTTGGGTTATTTACGGCTTCGCGCTTACTTCAGGCAGGTTTCAAAGTTACAGGATACGATAGGAGCGGTTTCCAAAGGTCCAGAGTCCTGCAAGGTTACGCTTTGGAAGATGACAGGAAAATATCTGCATTTGTCAAAAGGCTTGCTAAAGAAGGAGCCTTCGTAATAGCCGAATCCCTTGGTAAAGCACTTGAAGTTGCGGATGTTGTGGTAATCTGTGAAAGAGCGCCAGTTAACAGCAGAAAAATGGTACAGACGAGGATGCTATATGAATTGGCGGACTCGATCGGTAAAAACCTGCGGAAAGGACGTATCGTCGTCCTGCAAACATTGGCCCCTCCGGGAACTGCCAGAACTTTAGCCAGAAGGTGCGAGGAACTCTCTGGACTTGCTTGCAGCAAGGACTTCGATTTCGTCTACGCTCCTTCCCCCCTAGTAGCATCAGAAGATTTTGGGCACGATATTGTTAGAGTCGTGGCGGGCAGTAGCACAAGGGCGGTTTCCGCAATTTCGGAGGCCTTTGAAAGAGCTGGTTTAGGTAAGAGCATACCTGCCTCAAGTTTTGAAGCTGCAGAGATAGGCGTGATGCTTCTGCATGTTGATTCATGTATAAAACAGGCGTTGAGGGCGGAACTGTCTTTGCTCTGCGCGAAGATGGGAGTGAGTATCGATGAAGCGGAGGAGCTTTTTACAAACCTTCAGAAAAGCGAGTCGAAGGGCGTGATAGGTCTTTTTGCCAGAAATTCGGCAGCTGTCGTTACGAACCTCCTTGAGGCTGCGAGAGTTAAAGGTGTTAGTTTACCCATGTGTAAGCGAGCAAGAGATATTTGTAGGCTTATGCCCCAATCCATGGCCAAAGCAATGATAAGAAACTTGAAAAATCGTGGTCCGAAGTACAGGTCATTAACCATATTGAGCCTGTTTAGAGAGTATGACTCGGTTGACAGGAGTTCGCACCCCGAATTAGAGGTTGTGGCTGCCCTAAATAGGGCCAAGCTTCAGGTTAAGTTTAGTAGATGTGGCGAAATGGAGAGCAGAAGGTCTGAGCTTGGGGTCCATCTTCAACCATTGGAAAAGGCCCTGAAAAACAGTCTAAATATCGCCATCCTATCGCCAAAAATTGAGGCTGGAAAAATTGGAGAGCTTAAGGGCATAAACATAATAGAGTTTTAAATAAAAGATGCTTTAAAATGTCTGGAGGGAGCCCAAACCTTAAACGTTTTGGCTTTACTGAAGAAGGCTGAACTTTGTGGGGTGTTGATTGGCATTGAAGGCTAGCCTCATGGACATTCTAGCATGTCCAATCGATAAGTACTATCCGCTTAGGCTTCTGATATTTGAGGAAAAAGAGGAGTCTGTTGAGAAAGAAGGTAAGAAGATTACATGGAAAGAGATAGTTCATGGCATAATCATTTGCGATAAGTGCAACAGATGGTACCCGATAGAGGACGAGATTCCGGAAATGCTGCCTGATGACCTCAGAGAACGGGATAGAGACCTTGCCTTCCTCAAAGAATGGGCTGAAAAGATACCCAAAGAGGTCCTTGAATCTGGAAAACCGTTTAATTTGTCAGAAAAAGCGTAATATGCACTCTTCCTGCCAAATTCTTTGGGTCTATTTTTGTGGATCTGCCAAAATAAGAAAAAACATTTAATTCTGGGGAGAAAATTGCAAAAGAAGGTATTCACATGAGCGAAAATGATAAGATTCGGCAGGCTGTCAACGAGGTTCTCAAGACTGTCGTTGATCCAGAGATCGGCGTTCCTATTACCGATATGAACCTTGTTGATGATGTAAAGGTCGACAGTGGAGATGTAACCGTAACTTTCCATCTATCGATGCCTTTCTGTCCACCGATGTTTGCTCTCCAAATAGCTCAAGACATAAAACAAAAAGCGAAGTCAGTAAGCGGTGTTCGGACCGTTAAAGTAAACCTTGTGAAGCACGTGAGGGCGGACGAGATAAATAAAGCCGTAAACCAGTGAATTGAGGCAAAGCTCCCATTTAAGAGGCTGTGGATTCATCAATTATGGGGCAATTTTACTTGTTTTAAGGCATTTCTGCCATGTTTTATCTAGACTGGAAGGATGAGAGCCCTCAAGTGCTTGTAGTGCATTCTTTAATGATAGTAACCAGGTATTTAGCACTTCATCGAATAGATCGATCGGAGAAAGAGCTACGAAGTTTTGTGAAATCTTCACTTAAGCTTATGGCACATTTTAATGCCCTCCATTCCTTAACCTGAGATAAACTATGAATGGCATAGAGGTGATCATTTTGATCTGCTACAACCTGATACCATTCACATCATGTGCTGCATCTACCAATGTGAACCTGAGGGGCCCTCTCCAGAGCTATTTTTCGACCCCATTCCTGAAAGTTCGGAGCAATGTTGCCCTAATGGCAACTCGTTATTGATAGTGATACATGCAATGCATCAACAGACCAAAATGTCCCCAGGGTTGTTTCGAGTCTAGGGAGACGAGATATCCCATTCTACGGTGCTTGTATGGCTCTTCGAGCCATCGCCTTCAAAACTCACTATTCACAAATTGGGCCAAGAGCTGAAAAAGGTTCACCATCTCCTTCTTGGTTACTCCGGCCATGGCGAGCTTTTTCCCCTCTTTCGAAACCCCTGATCGCCCCTACCACGCCCAGCATTCTGTAGGACTTTGCTCCTTACATCTACCCTGCAAATTTACCTGGCAAGCTGATACCGAGATGTTTTCGAAAAGTATAGATTTTAATTGTAAGCCCCCGCCGAGATTCGAACTCGGGACTTGCAACTTGCTCAGCCATTTGATACGAGGCTGCCGCCCTACCGAGCTGGGCTACGGGGGCTTGTCCTTCAACTTCCTTCAAGTCATTTATTAATAGTTGGTCAAACCGATGTTAAACTCCCTGCTGGAAGGGTAATAGAAACTTGCAAGATAGCTCTGGGCCTATGGAAGATAACAATTTTCAGAAAAATAGGTTGTAACCTATCCAGGCTTAGGAAACCAGTGTGCTCCGGAATGATCTGTAATTGGCCCCTATGAGTGGCTTATTTTTTCTTCTTGGATTTTTTCTTCTTGGCCTTAGCTTTTGCTTTAGCCTTGGCCTTAGGTTTCGCCTTTGGTTTGGCTTTCTTCACTGGTGCTGCAGCTGGTGTGGGAGCTGTCTCTGGCTTCTCCTCTGATGGAGTTGTTGGTTGGGTTGAGGTTTCTGAAACCATGCTCACTACTTCTGTGGTTGAAAGATATAGTATTTTCGGTATTTTTTATCTCATGACCTATGAGACTGGCTGGTAAGAGAATGGGAGATACAGAAAGGACCATAGTTGAAGAGGAGCCAAGCCTCGAAGCTGGGTCGTTAGGAGGCAGTGGTGGGATCCTGAACTCGATAGAAAGCCATGATCGGCTGCAGAGAAGGAACTTGCAAAAGTAGGATAAGGTTGATTTAGAAGTGGGGTACCTTTGAGTCGCCCAAGGAGACACAAAGTGGGGGCAGAAGGTTCGCTGTCTCCCTACTCACCTGCCGTTAGAGAGACAATTTACTGTTGAAGGCTTTGATGGGCGTTTCCAGCTCCCAGAAGTTAAGGCTGGATAAGGCTTAATCTCGCTTTACTATCTCACATACTCGTTGATGGAAATTAAATGATGCCGCTTAAGGTCTAGATGCTGTAAAATGCTTGCTCTTCATCCGGGGATTGACAGGTCAAGGATGTGTCCGATCCCCTTTCAGCCAGGTATCGCTAGAACAGCTTAAGCCCTTCTCCTTCTGCTCATCTTCTTGAAAGCTGTATCTCGTATCCGGTCAGGTTCTCCCTGCTTTGCTCGCTCTGACAATGCCCTTCCGCTTTTATTTTGGATCGTGTGCATCGTGCTAGGAGCAACCTAGCCTTTAACTCAAAACGACCTTCGTGGTTAAGTCGATAGAATTGTCATATACTTTCAGCATAAGGTCGACATCGTGCATGGTATTGGAGATTTATCTGGTATACTGGTCTTAGCTTTGGTATCAAGTGATTGTTGCCCCTCCATAGCTACCTAATGAGTTCGGATTTGATGGCCTGGATGAGCGAGTTCGACTTTGCTCATCTCCTGATATATTGGCAACATGCCCAAAAAAGGCATATCGATTCGATTAGGCAAATTTGACCGTTGGCACGTTTAGAATAGATCGAATGCGCGCCTAAAAACAAATCTGATCCTGGGGAAAACAATAGATCTGCCCATTTCAAGCCAGTTTTATCTTCAACGATGCAAAATAGTTATCGTATCTTCTACATGGAGCTTACAGCATCCCATAGGATTGGCCTATTTTGTATTCCATTCGTATTGAGGCGGTGAAATCTGGGTTTACTGCTTAAAACAATAAAAAAATTTAAATAATATAAAATATTAATCGGGTTTTATGGAAGAAAAAACCAAAGATAAGGTTCCTTGGGTTCCTTTGGTTATTTTATCGGCAATCCTTGGATTTGTGGGAGCTGTTTGGATAGGATTCCTGCAACCCAATCCTTCAGCTGGAGAAACGTACAATCTTGGAGTTGTCGTCTGCGCTACCATTGTAACCCCGATACCTTTCATCGCTATATCGATAGCCAAGTTCCTGTCCTCCATAAGCGGGAAGAAAATGAGCCTGACGACTTTAACCTGCCTTTACACTGTAACCATTGTATCCGCGTACTACATGAGCACATATTACCCCTTTGCACTTCCAGCAAGGTTCTTCACGCTGCGCTTCATCAATCCGGATGATGCCAGATACATACCGTCCTTCATGGCACCGCCTGCAACGGTCACAGAGCAGCTAATGGCTGGCGGCATTCCAATACCCTGGGGAGAATGGGCTGTGCCGCTCCTTTATTGGTGGGCTTCATCCGTTCTATTCGGGCTTTTCTTCATCTCCATCTCCAACATACTTCGAGCTAGGTGGATCGATGTCGAGAAGGTTCCTTTCCCCCATACCATTTTGGCCTATAATGTGATAACGGGCACAATTGGAGGAGGAGCGCCCGGAACCAGAAGAATCGCAAACCCGTACGTTTTGGGTCTCATTGTTGGGTTCATCTACCAGGTTTTGGTATTCACGCCAATGCTATTCCCATGGTTTCCTGACATATTCGGGTGGAGGACCCAAACCTGCCCTGGAGGATGGTATTACCTGACCCCCGACTCCCCTCTTGCTGGTATAATCGGGTTTACGAACTTTAACAAAAATCCTCTTCTTATCTCAATAGCATACCTTGCTCCAAAGATCGTTCTGTTCAACACAGTCTTCTGGTATCTTGTGCTCTTGGTGCTGATGCAGGCCGCTTATGCCTTCGGCTACTACACATCGGTGCCCGGGCTTTCAGGTTGCGGACGCATCTGGTGTGGCAGCGACACAGTTCCCTACGGAGATCCCTACAAGTGGATCCTTGTTTCCAACATTGGAGGTGTCCTGGCTTTAGTGATCTTCTACCTGTTCACAACTAGAACTTACATCGTGGATACGATCCAAGCAGCTCTGGGGAAAGGCACCCTCCTGCAGGCGGAGAAGGGTGAGCCAATGACCTATAGGAACTCCTACCTAATGCTGGCAGCATCCTTTGTGCTATTGCTCATAATCTTGTCTACGACCGGAATTAACTTGGCTGCCGCATTTGCCCTAATACTTGTAACTGCAGTTTGGTTCATCGCAGGCGTGAGGATTTATGGCCTAATTGGATTTGATGCCAGATCAGGAGGGACCGGTATGTCCATGATGAAAATTTTGTATCCTCCGCCCGCCGACAAGCCCGATACCTCTTGGACGCTCTCGATGTACTTCGCTGGAACACAGGCATCGGACACCCCGCAATATGGGTGGGCAGGTCCACTGTTTGCATCGATGGCTGCGTACCGCCTGGCAAACTTGGCTGGAGTCGACAACAAGAATGTATTCAAGTTGATACTCATAACTACGATTTTAGCCCCGATGTCTTCACTCCTGGGTTTCATCGTAATCATGTACACTTTTGGGCAAAGCAGGTTGCAGGCTCCAAACGTGATCCAAGACACGATCAACAACTACTCGTGGCGCGCTCTCTCGCCTAGTTATCCCACCTTGCCACCTCACATTCCCTACATCCTTGCCGGGATGGCCATCGTCGGCTTTCTAACAATTATGCACGCCAGGTATGTTTGGTTCCCATTCGAGCCGATAGGCTTCCTTACGGCCACCACGGCCCACACGCTTCTGGAAGGAGCTTGGACGATGTTCACCGTCGCCTGGGTATTGAAGGAGTTGACGCTCAGGATAGGGGGGACTAAAGCATATGAGAATTATGGCTCCCCCGCTGCATCTGGATTCTTCCTTGGCTACGTGCTCGCGCTACTGTTAATGGGCATAGTATCCCTGATTCGGTTCTTCTTCCCTTTCTGAGCATCCTCCCAGCTCATGAACGGGCAGATTGATTTCTCCCAATAATCCCTCTGGAAAAATCATGTTCTAAGCTCGTGCTTGCAGTTTAAAACCCTCTTGAACGCCAATTCTAATCACAGTCTCGAACATGACCAAATAAGTGTCCACGATCTCAGCATGCGTATAGCGGTTATTCTCTTGGGCTCCGTGCGCCCCTTCGAAAAGAAGAGGCAGAGCATGACAAACGTGGAAGTAAGCTTCGTTTAAAGTCAGCGCCTGCTCACCCCCTTCCACGGTCCAAGGTTTTGGACGAAGATTTCGCTGCGCCAGAGCTGAACGGAACGCGCCATCGACATAATATTGGCGACGCACATAATTTTCAGGTATGAATTTTCCTCCAACGATGAAGAAAGGGCCCGAGCCACATGAGTGGAGATCGAGAACGCAGTCCGGTGCCTCCTCAACAGCTAGCTCAAGCAGCGCGTAGGTCTCTGGAGCCAAATCACCGCCTAGGAAAACTCCATGCGTAGGATTCACGCCCCTTTCGTTGAAGTAGCCTCCTAGGAACGAGACTTTTTCCTTTGGCATCGGGTGCCATGCCTTGCATGCTGGCCATGTTATCTCGCTCCCGTCCTTCCAAAGTCCATGCCTGTATTTCTCCTGCTCATCCAAGCTCCATCGCGTAGGATCGTCCGATGGTATGCGTGATCGGCCGTCCGGATTCGCAACTGGAACGATGACGATGCGCAAGCGCTTTGCCATCTCATCAATAACATTCCAGCGTGTACCCTTCAGGTCGCAGCCCGTTTCGAGTACGCTTATCAGATTCATGACACCTGCTATGCTCTCCATCTCTGCCCCATGTACAGCTGATACAATCATGAGTACCTGCCTCTCTCGCTTGCGTTCGCCAAAAAATGCCTCGGGCTTTCCTGAAGCGAGAGCGGATGAAAGATTTGCTGTACGCTCTATAGGCTCATTTGCGCCGTAATAGATGGCCTTCAATTCCTTTCCACTGGCGGAATGTCCGAAATTGTGAACCTCACCCAAACGGACACCTTTCAAGCGCCGCTCAACGGCTTCAAGGCTTGTCTCATAGAAAGATGGCGTGCTCATCATGCCACTCCTAATGCAAAACTTTACGTTATTAGAATATCCCAGACAACTGGCAATTCAAGGCAACCCTTTGACGATGTCATCTCCTATAAATTATGACCGATACTACATCTTTTACAAGCAACAAAGGTCCACCGATTGTAATTTGGGGGCGATTTGGGAAATAACATATAAGCCTGAGTGCATCCATTAAGGACGGGTGGCAAGGTAAAGGACATATGGTCATCGAGTTCATGGCCAAATGTCCTGAATTTTTTCCTCCTCTCCCCCCCACTTGCCACCTAACCAATGCATAACAACTATCAGGTCCTGCTCGATTCGAGGGGAGACTTCAATTCATTACTTCTTCCTTGGTACGTATACCTCCTCATTCGGTCTTGGAAGTCTCGCCTCGACAGGTGGTAGCGGCGGCCCTCCCCTCTTCGGCTCTGAAAGGTAGAAGTAAGCCGTACTCGCGTAATCGTTGCTGAGCTTATTCGCATGCCCGTGCTCTATCGTCACTTTGATGCTCTTGTGGAACCGCAGCGGGTCCTCGATGTGATAACGGTAGACCGTCTGCTTGCCCCTCCACGGCCACTCGGGAGTTCCACTGTGGAGGATGATACCATGGTACAGGGCATTGTATTCCTGCGTAGGACTATAGGCGCAGTGGAACCAGTCCTCGGTACCGGTCCCGTGAAGAGAAGGAGGCCATTTCTCGCCATCGATGAAGGTCATGTCGTCCCCTTCGCCATACCAATCGTTTGGATTTCTTTGGAAGCAATCTATGTCCAAGTGGGCACCGCAGTAGATGCCGTTCCCATCGATCTCCAGGATGACGTAATTGTCTTTTCCATCTGTGTTACGAATGCGCGGGTCCTTCCAGATCGATTCCCGATCTAGCCTTTCCCTGAATGCCCAGCCATTCGTATCAGGCTCGCGCCTCCACTGCACATGAAAGTAAGCCAGATCCTTGACCGCCTCTAGGGATTCATATTTCTCATAATCGATGTAGAAGTAGTGCCAGTAGGCTTCTTCCCCTTGGTTCTCAACCTCTATGATGGCCTTCCTCTTGAAGGGCATCGGCCACCAGGAATTGAAGCCCTTCCCATCCTGAGGACTCATCTGAAGGGGTAGGGTGACAAAATTCTTTCGAATTCCATGGCCCATACCGAAGAAGTCGCCGATCGGGCATTCCACGCTTGGTTCAGGGCAGTTGTCCCAGAAAGCGCGCAGGACGATGCGGCGCAAATAGTCCTCCTTCGGAATGCCGAGCGTCATCCACACATGCTTTATGCAGGCAGGGCCATCGATTTCAGCGAGCACCTTCCGCTCGCCACCCTTGATCTGCCAGGCATCCTCATTTCCACCAGTTGTGTCGTAGCTTGATATTCTGTGGCTAGAATATTCCCTTAGACGCGGGAGAGAAGCTAGGCTTGTATTTCCTATCAACAGTTTTTCCCCATCACGCGAAAATAAACCCTCGATTTAAGCGTTGTCGATTCTTCGTTGACATTAATTAAAAAAACAAGGTACGAATTCTCTAGCCCTGAATTCAACTCCAATCCTCTGAGCAATCTCTCTGACTTTGGGAATGTCAACCTCAGGAATGGCAACCGCCGTTATATTGACAGAAAAATATTTTTTAGTTTTCTCAACAAATTCAAGAACTTTCTCAAAGGCATCATCGAATCTCGGTCTGCAAACTCGGTTGTAGGTCTCTCTGTCATGCGCATTAAGGCTTACACTTATCCTGTCTATTTTAACTTCCCTTAACTCCTTGACTATGTCCCGGCCTTCATTGAGCAAGTATCCTTGGCCATTAGTATCGATTCTGACCTTCAAGTTTTTCCCATGGTACTTCCTTATCCACCGCGTAACCTCTAGAAGGCAGTCAAGTCTTTCAAATGGTTCTCCAAACCCGCAGAATACGATCTCGTTCCAGCTCCTCCTGTTTATGGCATCTTGAAGCTCCGATATCACCTCGGAAACATGTGGTTCACCTCTCAGTTTAAGATTGAACTTTCCAACACCATTCCTAAAGTTTCTTATGCAGAAATAGCAATTGTTAGAGCATCTGTTCGTTATGTTTAGATATAGGTTGTTGTTCAACCAGTAGACTGTGCACGGATTCCTAAGTTCCAAATCCTAGCGACTTGGAATCCAGATACTCTGCTTAAAAACATGATGAAGATTCTTAACAGGGGAAAATTACGCAAAAGCTGGATATGGGGAGGAGTAACCTAAAATATAGATATCAAGGCATACCGGTGAAGAAGCGGTGGAAAAAAGTTTGAAAAAAGCGTCAATAGCAGCGATCTTTTTCATTTTTGGAATCGTCATAGGGAGCATCGGTAGCTATACCATAACTTCAAAACAAATTAATGCACTTCAGGACCAGGTTGAGTCGCTAAAGAACGATAAGGAAATCCTGCAGGATGAGATAGCTTCACTGCAGAAAGACAAGGCAAACCTTGAGAATAGGGTATCCGAATTAGAAGCTAAGAACGTGGCCATCGATGGAGAGCCAATTATATTGGCAGTGCGCTTCTCTCCAAAAGGGGGCGCTGCCTCTCAGGTGATATATTGGATAGGAAGGGCCAACGAGAGCATCCACATTTTGATCTACAGCTTCACTTTAGATAGCATAGGCGATGCGATCCTAAGCGCTTACCATAGGGGCGTCGACATTAAAATAGTCTTTGAAAAGTCACAAATTAGTAAGTACAGCGAGTACTTCAGACTTGCTGAAATTGGTGTCCAAGTCAGGAACGACACGAATCCAAATTTTATGCACCACAAAGTCGCAATAATTGATGGATACATCGTCTTGATAGGAAGCTTCAACTGGACAGATTCGGCAGATGAAGAAAACAACGAAGATTTACTCGTGATAAGAAGCCATGATCTGGCATCCGACCTGGAGCAGGAGTTCCAAAGAATATGGAATACGGGAAGGTGACCGAGGAGTCGTTAGGTTTGTGGCTAAGGTTCAATTGTGGTCGCTTAAAAATCATTAATTATCGCAGCCAAATGTCTGCACTTTCTCATAGGCTTTCAGTATTCTCGCTTACATTTTCGTAGATAATTGGAAGGAAATTTTTCCCGGTGCTTGCCAACTCTAGGCCTCAATTGGGCAAAAGTCAGCATAATATTCATTTTCACTTTCACTCACCCCTCTACTATCTTTTTGTCCGTCAATCATAAGAAGTTGTAAAGCACTGCTAAAGACATGTTCACATGCTCAAAATGCGAGAAGAACTTCGAGAATATAAGGAAAGCCTGTTACCACCTAAAGAACTGCCACCAAGTGCACCGTCGCGCGGTCTGGAATTACTTGATATTTGAGGAAACTTACAGCAATCTGAGAGCAGCATATCCTCCATCATCCTTGTATTAGTGTTTCCGAATTCACAAACCCCTTGCGGCGGTCAAAGATGCTGTTACATCTCAAGTCTCGGTATTGCATTCTGAGAGGCACGGGGACGATAAGGATAGGGGGCAAGGGCTCTGAGAGAGGTTCGAGGTTGAGAGCATGAAGGAATGGATGAGTCAGATAGCTGAATTGACTAATGAAGGCAGGATAAGGGAAGCCATCGATATGGCTATGGAGGTAGCTAAGAGAACTGGAGAATATGATGCAGTCGCATTCTTTCTGATATGCATCGGAGCGGAGATTGGCAACATGGGGAATATGTTCGCTGTTCCCCCTCTTTTTGAAGCAGCTGAAGAGGTTGCCAGAAGCAGAGAGGTGAAGCGCCTTGCGAGGAAAAATCTGGCGATAGCCCACATCAACTGTGGAATGGCCTTCTTTGATAACAGACGATATGATCTTGCTGAGAAGCACTACATAAAGGCTTTGCTTTTAGACCCGATAAATCCTGACTTCCATTACCACTACGGGCTTCTTCTCCACATTTCGAAAAGATACTTGGAGGCTGAGAAACACTACAAGGAGGCGATAAGGGCAGATCCAAAGCACATCAAGGCGCTAAATAATTGCGCACTCGTCCTTCAGGAACTTAATAGATATGAGGAGGCTGAGAAGTTTTACAAAGAGGTTTTACGGCAAAACCCCAATCTAGCTGAAGCCCACTTCAACTATGGTTTTCTTCTCTACAATGATGCAAGGTACTGGGAGGCTGAGGAGCAATACAAGTTGGCATTGAAGATCAATCCTAACCTGGCTCAGGCACACAACAATTACGCCCTCCTACTTGAGAAACTCAGGAGGTTCGAAGAGGCTGAGAAACACTACAAGGAAGCCATACGATTGGATAGAGGAAATTCCAACATTCGCCTCAATTACGCCCTCCTACTACACCATAAGTTAAAGAGGTATGATGAGGCGGAAAAATTTTATGAGGAGACACTTAGGGTAAATCCCAGAGAGATTGTAGCGCATTTCAACTACGGCAACCTTCTCATAGCGCTTAAGAGATACGATGATGCTGAGGCGCACTATCAGGAGGTTTATCGGATATCCAACGAAAATGGAGACCTGGCCATCAGCGCCATGATCGCTTCCTCTTTGGGCTTCCTTCTCATGCTTTCATTCAGGCTAAGTGAGGCGAAGTCTTGGTTTGAACGTTCCAGACAAGAGTTCACTGTTTCTGGAGAATGGCGCCACGGCTCCACTTGCATGCTCGCTTGGAAAAGAGTCGTTGAGGCATTTGAGGCCTGGAAAAAGGGAAGATGGGAGGAATGCAACAGCGCCCTAAGGAAGGCTGAGGATGCTTTCTACAATGCAGATGAGAGGGAGAACCAGTTCTGGGTTTCAATTACGATGAGGATGTTTAATATTGATAGGAAACTTGCTCGTATGGCAGAGGCTCTTCGCGGAGGAGAGTACAAGAGCTACATGGATGATTTCAGGATTGTATCAGGAGAAATTTTTAACCTTCTAGCACAGAAGATCGATCAGGCCTGGGGCCAACTGATGCATGCCAAGCTTAGATGCTCTAAGCTCTTAATGGATTCGGTCTGTGCATTGATTAGCACGGTCCTTGGCGCAGATGTCGAGGAGCTCTTTTGTAGGGCAGAATTTTTGCGCGCAGAGTTAAAAAGGCTTCAGGATTACACTGGTACATTCTACGAACATAGTAATGATATGAATGCGATGGAAAGAATCTCCTCTTTCTCCACAGAGACTCTGAATCTGCTCATGAGATTGAGAGAGACAGAATCCGAAGACAGGATCTACACGATATCTGAATTCCTAAGAATGAATGTGGGGACCATCGCGCAACTTTTCTTCGACACAGGCATCAATCTGACCGAAAAGATAATTGCATCAAAGATGCAGGAGATACTAATCCCTTCACATAACCATTTGAGTTACAACTAAATATGATATAAAAGAAATTTTACTCAATTAAGTTTTACCTGTTGCTGTGTAATGGAAACAACTTTTTTGCAAAAGATGGTTTCGGCTGCTCACGAGCTTGCCTATTGCTGGCTCAGCAGAGATGATGTGGATCAAACATGCTGTCACCACATGTCAAAATTCCTACCTGCCTCCATGCCTTTGTTAGCAGACTATAGTTACAGTTTACAGTAGGTCTCGTTCACCTATCCCAGCCACCTGATTTAACCTTGATCAAGAAGCTCTTGGCTTCTCTTAAAATCTGGACATATTAGCTCCACAGTTTTTTATTATACGTACTTTTCTGCAACTTCGGTAGCTATTCGCGCCCATTCCCATAGGCGCTGAGGTTGGTATCTTACAGTGCTTATGTCTTTCATATGAATCTCCATTACGCATTTAAACCTCCTAGCCTTGTCAAGCTTCCTCTCCATATCCCTACGCACCACCTCCGGGTCCCAATTCGATTCAGCCAGAACCGAAGGATTGGGCTTCCAGGCGAATATGAATTCGTCCCTAACATTTTCAACAGCCTTGTCGAAATCAATGAAAGGACTCATCGAGATCCTGCGCAGCCTAGGAATATTTCTTCTTAACACTTCAACCTTATGGTGAAGCGGCTCGCAGCACCCATAATAGTTGAAACCCCACTTTTCATACCAGCGCTTCTCGTGCTTCAAAGCAAACTCTTCATGCATAGCTGGGGAAACCGCTGCAAAAGCCTGAGCCGCACCCACCCCCCAAAGCCTCATCGGAGTGTCGCGCAGTAATCCAAGCTTCTCATACTTGCCCAGCCGGTAGAGCCAAACGTCAACCATCTTCTCGATAAGCCTGTGCACATAGCTAGGTCTGCGAAACATGTCTATGAGAACCTCCTTAACCCCAGTCAACATGACGATTAAATCCCATGGGGCAAACCAGAAGGTGCTGACTCCACGCTTCTCAACAGGCAGAACCCCGTCAAAAACCTCACAAAGCATTTCGAAGTCCTCCTCAGAACTTTCATCGTCGAATAACACTTCAGGCATCAGGATCTTCTCAATGTCCTCTTCACACTTGATTTGAACACGGTAACGGTGGGAAACAACGGGATTCCTCTCGTCAACCCTGATAATATCCTCCTTAATGCTAATGCCAAAGCCAGTGTCGGCAACATAATCTTGGAGCGGATGCTCAACAACAGGCTCCAGGCTCAGGCAGTTACTGAAACGAGGATCATCCACTAGAACCCCCAACCCATGCCTCCACTTGTAGATCAGGCGCCTCAGCCTCTCCTCATACTTCTGGCATAACGGGTGCCTTGTCCTTAATGTAAGCTCGTCGCCAACATTCATCTCATGCCATGGAATTTCGTAAATATAGACTGGAGGCTTCACCATCTCCAGATTATTCACCCCCCTCTGCAGCTCAGCATGCTTCTCATTAACAGGAGAAGCAGCGATTTCAGCGATCTGCCTCCCAAGATCCCGAAGAACATCCTTGTCACCAGCAGGTATTCCGCTGCAGGCCATCGCTTCTTCCCATCCTCTTTTTTCAAGCCGCTACAGCTGCCAGAAAGACTAAAAACTTCATCCCTTTGTCAAGCTTGTCGCTGTTATGGGCCCTATCTCTGATCAACCTTTCAGGCCTCTCTTTCGTGAACCTTGCTTCGATCGTTTCCGTGAGAAGCTTGCTATCCATATTTCGAGGTTATTGGTTGAAGGCCCTCTTCGTTTTGAGAGTAAATAGGAGCACCTCCTCGGGGGTCTTTACTACCATAGGTTATTCGATAGGCTTCTCTTGTAATATTTGGGGAGATGACAGGCGCGTGCATTGCACATTCTCCACCTAGACCGTTGCTCTGCCAAGCAAAAATCTTAACTTTCGACTTCATCTCACCTTTTTCGAAATAACAAAATAGATTGACTATTGAACCTACACTTGGTGCTCCGTTTCTACTCTACTATTTTCAGCTTTGAGAAAGTCTAAGCAGCTTCCTTGCATTCTCCCCTAGGATGTTCATCTTCTCCCTACTGGAGAGGCCTGAACTTCGTATAACCGTAGGAGTGGTCCCTTCGCCACCATATAATATCTTCTCTGATCCTACAATCTTCACAGCATGCTCGATCATCTCCACTGGCTCGATGCGAGGCAACATCCTTTCGCAGAAGAAGTGAAGGTAAGCTGTGTCCATGTAGACATTCTCGTGTTTCTGTGTTAGGATGAGAGCCTCATAGTGGTAATTGCCTCCCATATGAGCTATAACTACTTTGAGATCTGGGAACTCATGGGCGATCTGGTCTATTCCTGGAATCGTGTAGCCAAACTTCGCCAAGTGTGGGATCCCTAACTCCTGACGAAAGGCCACAACGCCTGTATGAAAGAGAACGGGGATGGAGAGCTCCCGGCACCTCTCGTAGAAGGGATAGAGTCTTTGGTCATCAGGAAAGAAATGCTGGATCAGGGGCTGGAATTTTACTCCAAGGACCCCCTTCTCGTTCACATAGCTCTCTAGATCTCTGCAGGCTTCATCGATTCGGTCAAGGGAGGCGACCCAAAAGAAAGGCACATATCTTCCACTTCCCTTCTCGCTCATTCTAATCGCACGGGTCAAGTTTTCTGAACCAACGGGCAGAAGCACCGATAAGTCAATCCCATCTATCCTCATGCGCTCATCTACATCTTCTCCAGGGTGTTCATGGAAATTGATTATCATTGAAATCATCACAAATTAAAATTAAATGGTAATATGTTTTTCGTGAATATTTGATAAAGACATTTCACTCATACCATGTCTGCCTTTCTTCGCTTCTTTAGGTAAATTAGGATCTGATATGTCGCAATAGATTTTCCTAGAAACTTTGTAAACGATTCCTTCACGGGTATGGTGGTAATCATAAAGAATCGTCATTGATTAATAATAAATTATTATTTATAATATTTAACTGTTAGCGTGGCTCTATTTCATATAAATCTAAGAGCGGTATTATTTCCACGAGAAGAACCGCATCAGTAATTCTAATACCAAAGCACCTTCCATCCGACATTATCACTGTATAAAGGAGATAAAAATAGGCAGATATAGATATGAAATAGGGCTGGGTAAGCGGAAAATTAAGTTATAAATTATAATTTATAGTTATATGGCTAGTACCATACAGATAAAGCGTCGAAACCTAAGGTTGTTGGAAGCGTTGAAGAAACGCATGAATGTGAAAAGCTACGACGAGGTTATTGAACAGCTGCTTAAGGATAAGGCTGGCGTACCAAGCGACATGTTTGGCGTAGATAAGGGGCGAATTTCAAAGTTTACTGAGAAGGATAGACTGGAAGATAGAGATTGATCTTATCTGACAGTTACGCGTGGATCGAGTATTTCCTAGGCAGTGGCTCTGGGAGGATCGTGAAGGATTACGTCGATGCTGGGAAGGTAGTCACTCCGTCCATTGTAATAGCTGAAGTCGCGAGGAAATGTATGTGCGAAGGCATGAAAGAAGAAGATGTTGCCAGAAGGCTTAGCTTTATTGAGGTGAGTAGTGTCATAAAGGAGATCGACTCAGAGTTAAGCATAGCAGCAGCAAGGGCCTACCTAGAGCTTTCTGAGAAGGCGAGGGCAGAGGGAATTAAAAAACCCAGCCTAACAGATGGAATTGTGCTAGCTGCAGGAAGAACACTTAAAGCCAAAATAATTACTGGAGACGAGCATTTCAAAGGATTGGATGAAGTAATCTACATGGGTTGACATTGCACGCTAAGTTCAAAATAACATCTGTTGACAAGATAGAGTTATTAACTATTTTATCAACAATCCATTCTGTATCAGCTCAGCCATAAGCTTCTCAACAGCCTAGAGTAGCTCAACCAACAGCCTTCAAGGATTGCGAGACAGGCATAGTCATAGACTTCAGAAGAACAAAAGGCACCTTCAAAGGAGGAGCAGCCAGGAATAGCAGCAATAAGCTACGTCGACACGGAGAACAGGCTCTACGAACACAGGGTGAAGCCGACAGATGCTTAAACATGTTGAAAAATAGTGGAGCTTGAAAAAGTGCTGTGGGTCATAGTGGTTGGCATGGGCAGCTCCGAGAGCAGGTCGATGGGCGGCCTCTCTGGAGTTAGGCACAGGTGATATTGTCAAAGATGTTTCGCTGGAGGCATTGTTGGCTGGTAAGAAGCAGAAGAAGACGAGGTAAGGCCTAGGATAAAAAGTTGGAATTGACCACATGTTGGGTATCTCCAAGTAACTCTTGAGCATGAGGAGCCAATTCTCGAAGTTGCAGCTTATGCCCTCGAATGCGCGCCCAAGCCTCCCAAACTCATCAGGGTCGCCCTCCTTCGAAACCATTTGCACCAGTTGACCGAGGCGCTGTCGAGGCTCTTCCCCCTCCTGCCTGCATCCGCCCATCCGGCGAGTGCCTCCGCGAGCCCGATGCCTTCGTAGGCTACGTCCTCGATAGCATTTAGGTATCTGCACGGGAGCCTACCCGTCCTGTTAAGCCTCAGAAGGTGTCTGCGAGCAGGAGCACCGACTCCCCCTTCAACCTGCCCAGCAGGCCAACAACCTTCCTGAAGCTACCCGAGATGGACCCGAGCTCTTCGAACTTTACCTCCCTCGACTTCGAAGGGAATTAGATGTATAAACAACAGCCAATCAAAAGCGCTTATTTTATCATAACAACCTCGTTTTTTAGATCGACGAAATGCTTGTCTCCAGTAACTACCTTCGCATTGGACTTGCGGGCTGTCACCAAAATCATCGAGTCCGCCAATCCCCAGTTTTTCATTTTATTTTTTCTCTCCACATCAATCTCTCCTGAAAGCTCAGCAATATCGCGTGAAAGGTCAACGATTATCGTCGATGTTCCTATGAAATCAAGCTTTGCCTTTCTGCCCTCCGCGGTCTCTGCACCCCTTTTTGTTTCCATGAGAAGCTTCCTACTCAACTCAGCAATTACTACCGTAGGCGTTGCTGCATTTTCTGTTTCAACGTAACGCTTGACTTTTTCACCGTGTTTTGAACCTCTGAAATACTCTATCCAGGCATATGCATCAATCACGTAATCGTAACTCATGGAATTCCTCCTCCTCTTTTTCGGTGAAGGAGGATAGCTTGGGATTGGAGCCAAACATCGAAGTAGGGATTTCCAATTTTTCAATCATAAGCTTCTGTATGACCTCATCATAGCTTTTCGCAGAAAGCCTTCTTTTTAAAGCATCTAAGAGTTGTCTCGTCTTCCTGCTAACCTGAATAGTTGTAGTCATAATTATAGCTATGGTTATATTTATATTTAAACTTTCTGATGGAGTACAATGTTCCATATGATCTATCCTATCCTGCCTTGTCAGGACAGAGTACTTAAGTTCATGAAGAAGCTCAACGTATCAACAGCAATACTGCGTTAGTCAAATGGTTGTGCTACTTGGGAAGATAGGGAGTCTGAGGCACCGAAGATGCTCTATTCTCGTATTTTCAAGTTATTTTATTAGAAAAAGGGGTTTAGGCTGTCAGCAAACCAGTCTTTCATCTCAGTTGATTGACGAATTCTTAGGCGATAGCTTCAAGGTCCTTTTTGGCCATTTCGGGCAAGGAATCCTAACATACATTTGTTTAATAGATATGAATATCTAAAATATCCATTTAGCTACCACGTAGTGAGACAGTAGGAATTGGGTTTGGACATAGAGTTCAGTAGCCACGCCAAGAACACTTAAGGAGAGGCCAATAAACAAGAACGAAGTTAAAGATGTTCTCAGCAATTTCGAGGCTATCTACTTCGACATACTTACAGAGTATTTTATTAACATCGGCCCAAGAACCCCTAGACCTGGGCATTGGCTCATCGTTGTATATTTGGAATAGCTTAACAAACCTGTCTTGAGTTAAGTCAAGAGGACATCGGTATTCCCAAGTTCGACGAGAAGGTCTCGAGGAACCTAAAGGCGTTCATCAGCATGACCGAGAGGGAACGCGTTCATCTATCTTATCTTATTACTTTTTTCTTCTTGTCATCGCTCCAAATACCATCGCATGCCGTGCTTAATGCAGCTGCTACAAAAGGAGCATCATACCTATCTATCGAGCACATTATTTCTTCGGCTTCATTAAACCTGGCTCAATCTCGAAGAACAGGGCGAGTATAGAATAATTAAGGCCATCATGCTCGCCTCCTAACCGAAGTCAGACATCCAAAATCTGGGCTGCATCCCTTCTCACCAAACAGTTGAAAAGTTATTCGCCTTTGTCATCCTGATATTGTCGTGCTATCTCTTTGCTGTCTTTGCTTTAAAGTTCGTTATCGTTATTCCCACGATTTCGTTGTCCGAAATTCGGTATATGACTCCGTCTTCAACCTCGAAGCTGTCTTTGGCCTCTCTGGGCTTGCCAAAGCTGATGTACAGCACATCAGACTCTTCGTCGTAGTCCAAATCCACCTCTTCCAGGCTCACTGATGCTTTCGCCATATCACATCACCTTTAACCTTGGCAGGATTGGAAGTAAGGTAAGCGGTTATAATAACCTTTTCTTCATGAACCTTGCGATATATTACAACGAGGTATTTTGGCCCAATATGCAGTTCGGTGTAGAATTTCAAGGCTTTGAGTTCACCCCTGGACCCCCTGATGATCAGATCGGGATCTTGAGTAGTCTCAACTATCTCACAGCTATATAGAGCGCAACCTCCGGGTGTCGCTTGGAAATATGCTCAAGAACCCTGTCGGATAGCTTCATCTGCATTCCTCACCATCTGGCGCTATTACGCAGCAAGTGCTTACTTCCTTCTTTCCGTGATAATCCTTTCCAGCGGAGTCAACTAAATTAATGTATACCGACCTTATAACATCGTCCATATCCTCTGGGCTTCCCTCCGCGTTCTACGAAGACGGTGTTGTTCTAGTTAACTCTCATCATGAGTCCGCTGTCGACAAACTTCAGCTTTTTAGCAACTCCTTCTGGCTTCCTCTGCCTTTTTCGTCCTAACCCCTACGCCGTTGACCACCATCTCCCTTTCTTCAGCTCTGCTTCATTTTACCGGCATTAGCCTCCATTCTTTCAACATACATGGCAACTTTTTTAATCATTCAACGGGGAGAGCTTAATACCGTTAAGAATTTCATCCAATATTGCTTAAAAACTCCTTTATTTGAGCAACCAAACTTCTACCAATCCCCTTGATTTGCATTATGCCCTAAGACAAGAAATACAACCTCTCTTGGTGCTGGAATAACAACAGTACCAGTACCCCACTTCTTACTCATTTTACCGGTGATTTTTACAACCTTAGGTAGATCGTTATCATTCATTAGCTTCTCCTGCCAAGACCTACGTTGTTTTCTACTCATCTTTCCTTTCCTTCCTTTAAACTGTTAATATCCTTACTATTTGATAAAGTTGATCAAAGTGCTAAAGGCGATCTTTCGGCTGAAATGCTTTTTGAGGACATTTACTTACATCCATACTTGCCGGTACTTTATGTCCAAAACAATCTCCCTCTATTGCATTTATCGGTTTGTAAAATTTACAATCTTTACACTTCCATTTCCTCATACTCTTCAACTTTATCCTTCACCGGCTGTCTTAAGATTGTTTTAACTTACTAGGAGAAAATTTTCCCGATCGGCCAGGACCAATGAGATAAATCTCGTGATGAAATCCGTTATAAACTAAGCCTTTCTCCTCCATAAGCTTATACATTTTTAACAATGATTCAGGTTCAGTAGAATATGGGCCGATATGCAATATCTGAACGCATTTGCCTTCCTTCATCTTTTTGAACTTAATTTCACTCACAAGCTCTATCTTTTTCTTCTCTATAACTTCTTTTTTAGCTTTATCAACAATTTCAGAAGTTACAAACTCAGGTTGCCGGAGAAGAAGTTTCCATCCCAATTCTTTACGAGGAACCTCTATCCATGGCTTATCAGAATCCACCCACCATAGACCTTCAAGCTTTGCAACTGTAAAATCCTTTCCTTCCTTTTTCATCATCATTTTGATGCCATAGGCAAGAGAGTATAAAACCGAAACCTTTGTCTGAAACTCGTCACTCTCGGGTGCACCTTTCCCCTCTATTTCTATGGACCTTCCCTCCTCGATGTTTACAACTTCAGGAGTAGTTTTTGCAGTATAGTATATCTTGTATTCATTCACCAAGTCAAGTTTTCTTTGTTTCATAGCTTAGCCTCCAGAATTATTGCAATTTATTGAAGAAATCCTCGTCAGTCCTTATCTTACCCATTAACTTATCGATCATCTCTAGTTTTATGAATACGAATCCTGCTCCATCTTTCCTCTTTATAATGAACAGCTTATCCCCGCTATCCAAATTAAGCTCCCTCCTTATGTTCACCGGAATAGATATTTGCCCCTTGTCCGTTACCGTAACCAGCCCATAAACTATCTGGTCCTTCATACATTTTCCTTCTTTAATACACCACTTCACCTTGATTTTATAACTTTGCAAGAAAAATCTTACATTTCTTACTTAATAAGATTTCTAATCGAGTAGATGCGAATATTGGCATTTTCATCAACCCGCCTTTCCAATCTCCATCTGGTAGAACATGAAGATGTTCCAGATGTAGTTGAGCTTTATCGCTATGGCCGTTACCTTTTCCTTGGCTTTTGCATTGAGCACAATCCAGGCGTTGTAGGTCATGCATGCAAGAACGAAGTAGAAGATACGCACGACCCAGCTCCTAGAAGTAGTCTTTGGCAGGAACTCTCTGATCTTTCTGTAGCTCGTCTCTATGCCCCACCTTCTCTTGTAGAGCTTGAGCACGCGCTTCGGTGAGTATGGCAAATTTGTTGCAAGGAATCCTCAACTGATCAGCCTTATGTTCACCGATGATTGTTTTCTCTAACTGAGACATTTCAGGTTCAGGTCGTCCGATTATGTATAAGCCCAAGGCCTGATCCCAATTTGCAATCTTCTTCTCTGAAATGAGCTCATTGACATATCCTGCGAGAATTGCGGTCTTGATAGCGAAGACATTGGTTTTCTTGACCTCAACTACAATCTTAAACCCTTGGGGCGATGTCCAAAGTTCATCAAAGCCTATTTCTCCATGAATGGCATGATATCTCCCAAATTCTACGTCAAACGCTTCCTAGAGGTCTATTGCATTCTATAGCATGTCATACTTTTAAGCATATCCAGAACACTAGACACGCACAGTCTCTACTAGTTCCGCAGGGGAGAGCACCGGCACATCCACCGTCCTCCTTAGCTCTTCCCTCCTCCCAAGGATCCCTTTATCGCAGGTCACGAGATAATCGATAGTCCTGCCTTGCCTCTTCATCACCTTCACTGCAGCGATGTGCACGTTGTCAAGACTCCTCAAAAGCGTTAGAGGGGCTATTCGACATGCCTCCATAAATTCTAAAAGCGTCGCAAAGGACAAGTCGTCAAAAGGAGCCTTAGCGACCGTATCCATGCCTATAACCTTCACGGATCCGAAGGAGAGAAAGAACAGCGCTAAGGCGTAGACCTGTTCGGAAGGCCCGAGCCTGTTGAGGCTTTCCTCTATCTGCTTCTCAAACGCCAATGTACCTTCGCGCCTAAGCCTGGAGACGGTGGCACAGAGCTCGACCAATGTCACAGGACTGGTAACCTTATAGATTCTCCTCGTTCGGAGAATTCTCAGGGATTCGGATGCAAAAGAGTCGCCCGCATGGAAGGGGGACAACAGGACGTTTGTATCCAAGTATGTCTCCTTCAAGATCTGTCCCTTTCCTCAGCGATGAGTTCGCTGGGCGTAATCCTTGAGATAATTCGTATTGCACCCTTTTCTCTCATCGCTCTCTTGACCATAAATCCGACGACCTCGGAGATGCCCTCGGTTTGCTCTGAGAACAGAGCTTGAAGCCTGTCCCTCACTCCTTCGCTCACCAATACCCTTATTGCTTCGTTCCTGCTCTTGAAGATCCCGGACGCTACTAGCGTGTCAAGATTTCTTACCTCCCTTTCGTTCAGCTTAACCGGTATAACTGCCATGATTTGTAGAGGGGTCAAAGGTATATAAAAATGTATACTTCATGGGATGCCGATGATGGCGGACAAGTGCTCCATTTTACTCGGAAGACCTCATGTTGGGCTGACGTCACCGTATTGGAAGAATTCATACAGTGGTTCAGAGATGGTGGGCTTAATTTGGGTGAGGAGGCTGAGGAAGGCCTAAGAAAAAGGATTAGGGAATTATACTCCCGCTATCCCTGCGATATAGCCAAGAATTTCTGTAAGGACCTAATTAAAGAAGATGAGGCAAAGCAATCTGATGTCTACCTTTGGTGGGGCGGCGAGCCCAACAGCGATGAGTGCTACGCCCTTCTCACGCTTCGAGATCGATCCAGAGGACATAGGCACGTCCAGATTCGACGAGAGGGTTTCCAGAAACCTGAAAACAATCATCAACATAGCCGAGGAGGAATATCCACATTTATCGACCTATGAGGACATCGAACCCCATGTCTGGAGGTCGATTTTTCTTGATACTTCGTGCAAGTTTAGGTGAACCATTTTGAGAGAAGTAGAGGAAGAATGGCTCGAAGTCAGAGATACTGCAGGATGGAAAACGCTAGTTGGCGACCCGGATTCAGCCAAGAAATTCTTGGACTAGGATTGGATAAAATCACTGGCCAAGGAGATCGCCGACTACGACAAGTTAATCGAGATCGGTATGGAAGTGAAAATAGTCCAAGGATTTAAGGTAGAAATCAGCAAAGGCGCAGAAAGGGGCAAGGATTACTTCCAGGCGAGAATGATCGATAGGGGCGTAACGTTCAGGATTTACGATGACAACGTCGTTATCCTCTCGTACATTGGATTGGGCGAGAAGCAAAGATTTGAGGAGTTCAAAGTGCTGAAGGTCGACATGACGAAGATATTAATGAGGGGCTGCCTCAAGAAGAACAAGTTCTTCGACAAATTCAAGCCTAGTTGCGAGGTGCAGCTCTTCAAAATGGTGAGAATAGTCAAGGAGAGGGGCGATGAATATGCGATCATAGAGTTTAGGGCGAACATGGAAAAGGGTGCCGTAGTCAGCTAGGTGAAGATCAATCCAGATAGACCGATGGGAAACGGGAAGAAGATCGTGGATGTCAAGGAAGGGGAGGATGGGGGTGTTTACCTACTTTACTAAGAGAAGGGGGGAGCCGCAGCGTGCTCATAACCTTAATTTTAGAAAGGGACCACATCATAAGTACCATAAAGGCAGCGCTTGGAGGCCACTCGGAGCAAGAGAAGCTTGAACCCATATCGTACAGGACATCTTGGGCGATTTTGGCCATATCATACATATTGCTGATGGTGTTCTTCTTATACACGGGCTTCAGCCTCTGGATGTCTTTCGTGCTTCCGCTTTCGGGCATAATAACTTGGTTCGTAATGTCGCAGCTTTGGGGAAGGATAGGATTCATGACCGAACCTTGCTACAACTTCACGCCGGGCGTGATTAAGATGTTCGTTTGGCCAACGGTGGTTCGCCCCAAAGTCACATCCACGGACATAGCTCTGGCTCCGCACATGAGTAGGGAGTGGATCGGTCACCAATCGATCACAGGTTGGGGTGACTCACTTTACACCATCCTGGCATCCTATAGGATGACACAGCTCACGAACATAAACCAAAGAAATGTGCTCAAGGTTGTAGTCGCTACGATCTTCGTTTCCATGTTCGTCACGGAGATCATAGCGATAGCTATTACTGGTGTATATGGTTGGGGCCGGTTCCACGACATCTACTACATCGACCTCTATGCCCTAGGTCCTGTATGTGAAGCGCTTCAAGTAGATAACCCAGCGCCACCTTCTCTTGAAAAAAATTATTTCTTCGGGTTTATGATTTAAAAACGCTGTAATGAGCTAGCAGGCAAATTGTAGAGTGGTACCTTTTTAAGTATGAGAAGATGAAACCATAAGACAGAGATGATGGGATGAATACGGCAGAAACTCAGCCACCGCCTCCTCCGCCCACACCTGCGCCAGCAGCACCTAATTATGCCAACTTGGTGGACAGATTCGGCGCTGTGCTCATAGACAGCATCATAGCCGCTATCCCCGCGGTCGTCTTGATATTTATGCTGATTTCCTCTATCCCGCTTTACGCGCTATTATCGAGGGACATAGCTCCTTTTTCCGCTTCGGTCGTACTCGCCTTCTTCGGTCCATGGGTCCTTTACTTCACATACTTCGAGGGCACATCTGGCCAGACCATTGGGAAGAAGGCAGTGGGCATCAAGGTCGTGGACGAAGAGACCTTTGCCATCATCGGCGTGGGCCGAGCCTTTGCCAGGAACCTGCTCAGGATAATCGATATCCTTCCCTTCTTCTACATTGTTGGTATCATCTCAGTACTGGCAAGTGGTAAGAAGCAGCGCTTAGGCGATATGGCCGCTAGAACTGTCGTTGTAAAGCTTTCGCCTTCAACATGATAATCTTAGTTACCTACCATGTCAAATCACAATAACCCACTACACTAAAGGTGGAAATCATTTAAAAATAAGGAGATTGGAGTAATACAATTCTTCTCCATTAGTCTATAAGACTGACTAATGGAGACTTCCACCTTTACAACGATAGCAACGTGAATATTACGGCGATAACATAGATAATAAATTACACATATGGGAATAGAACCGCATATTATAGGCAAGTGGCAGTCCTAGCCGATGCCAGATTTGAAGAACTTTATCGCTTAAAGGATCTCCTTGGTTATAGGCTCTCCGAAACATCCTTGTTGGATGAGTTTCCGTTGCTATCCGACCCTGTTCAAATTAGGTTTCAATTACAATATGACTGATACGATAGAGACGGGCAGCCCATATCTGCTGCACTTGATAGGTTCATCAAGTTATATCACGAGTTGATGTAGCTTCCTAGAAAGGAATTGATGAAACCATAATTGCAATAACCGTGTCAGCCATTCAAGTTTATCAATGCGAATCTCGCTAAGCATTTTATAAGTAAACTATGGTCCTGGGTTATCTATCTCCATCACCTATTCAGGATCGTCCATGGGCTTTACTGCATCTATTTTAAGCGTCTCAGGATTCAATCGCTAGAACTTCCCCTCATTTTTTACTGCGATCGTGCCATCCTCGTAGACCCTCATCACAGTTGCCGTCTCCACAACCTCTAACTAATAGAGACCCTTCGTGTCGCCATTCTTCGCTTTTACCACCCTGACCTTGAATCCTTAGATCTCAGTTTCTCCATTGCCGATCTTCTCCAGCTTCTCCTAATCCCTGATCTCTTCTACGAAAGATATGAGCCAATCTTCATAAATGCTTATATAATTTTGGACTATGAAGATATGGAGTATATCTAACATGTGTGCTAACGTGCCTCAGATGGACATTGAGAATATCAAAAAGGAATATGTTGGCAAGTGGATAGCGTTAAGGGAAGAGAAGGTAGTTGCCGTTTCCGATAGCCACGATGAGATCTACAAACGGTTGAAGGAGAAGAACATTAATGGCGCATATGTATTTTACTCCCCCACTGATGAGGAAAAGAAGTACAGCTTCCTGTTTCATTTAAGGGTACTATGTATATGGACGTAAAGGAAAGTAAGATACTTGTAAGGGCTAGGCTTGAAGGCAAGAGGTACAGTGTTATAGAGGACGCTTTGATAGATACTGGAGCAGCTCTAACGGTCATACCTCCAGTCACATCAGACCTCCTTGAGCTTGAAACGAATAAACCGCATCAAAAGGTAAGACTCGTCACAGCATCTGGACTCATAGAGGTTCCAATCAACATATTGGATAAGCTGGAAGTTGCTGGCATAGAGGTCGAAAAGCTGCCTGTGGCTGTCCACAAGATACCCGATCCAGCACCGATCAAAATTCTTCTAGGAATGAACTTCATAGAGAGGATAAAGCTTAAGGTTGATGGGAAGAAAGGCACGTTTGATATAGAAGATCCATTTTAACCTGATATACATTTTTTCGGTCAAGTAAGAAGGCTACTGATTTGGACCAAGTTATCTCAACTCAAACTAAAGAATACAATAAAACTCCATAGGATATGCACCTGAAGACTTATTCAAGTGTAGTGGAGATCAGCGAGCACTTTATTATGACCTCTAGGAAATTTCTTCCTCGTCTTGGTATTGATAACCATGTTACCCTAACCTTCAGATTTCGGTATGTCGCCTGTCTGGACTTGACTTACCAGTTCAACTCTAAAGCCCTGCTGACGCGCTTCCTCAGAAAGAACATCTACGACTTCATCGAGGGCATCTGGAAAGGCGAAGCCTGCTAAGTCTGTAGCGGTGTATGCGGTTATCATTGATGTGATCCTATTCTAATGGCACACACTATGCCGCTAAGCGTTTAATAAGAAAACTACGGCCCCGGAGTATAACCCTTCGTCGTCGATAAATTACAAGTTCGCAATCTTGCATTTTTGGCTTTTCCATTAAATTAGTTAGTTCTCTTAAATTATACTCTGTAAAATGATCGTCATCCTAAAGCTTAAACGCACCCAATATTTAAAGGGATTTAAATCGTACGAAGTCCAGTAAGCATATCTGAACCAGGCGTCAAC
>Ga0123519_10001571_pt1 | contig 39106 bp, 32 predicted proteins | sample YelNatPaOPRAMG02_FD_87396 | JGI IMG/M metagenome (GOLD analysis project Ga0123519, IMG submission 87396) | Hot spring microbial communities from Yellowstone National Park - Yellowstone National Park OP-RAMG-02 (version 2) | ecosystem: Environmental > Aquatic > Thermal springs > Hot (42-90C) ...
CTTTTCAATCTGGTGGTCTTTGCGACGACCGAAAAAATTGCGGATCGAGCGATGCTGGATGTGACCGATATCCTGGCTACTCACCCCTGCCGGGCAATAGTGGCTGATGTGGCGCGTTCCGGTAAGGGTGAAGAAGGAGCTTCGGTTTCGGTGATGTGTGGGATAACCGAGCGCGGCGACAGGCGTCTGTGCGGTGAAATCATAAGTCTGCACGCTCATAATAACGGCTCCGCCATAGTGGGCGCTGTGATGCCGCTTCTGATCCCCGATATTCCCGTGTTCCTGTGGATACCCGGCGATGTGCCGCGTGAGAGCGAGGAGTTTAACGACTTCGTGAGAGCCTCGAGCCACCTGATTTTCGACTCTCGAGCATTTACCGATCTTGGCCAGGGAGATAAGCTGGTAAGGCGGCTTGGTTCCGCGGATGGTTCGAACCGCATCGTGCAGGACCTTGCATGGATTTCGCTGATGCCCTGGCGGGAACTTACTGCTCAGCACTTCGACGCGCCCTCGACAAGACCTTACCTAAGCAGGATCACGCAGGTTACGGTGAGATACGCCTCGGGAGAGCGCAGCGATCTGCCCGCGAGCGCGCCGCTGCTTCTTGCATTGTGGTTGATGGAACGCACCCAAATGCGGTTTATTAGCGCGTTTCGCTCGCGAGACCAGGGTTTTCGCATTGCGGCGGAGCAGGGGGATCACGATGTGGAACTCAGGTTCATTCCCGAGGTGTCCGGTTTCGGGCCCGGCAGGCTCATATCGGTGCGGATTCAATGCGGTACGGAAGAAGGATCGGCGACATTTACAACTCAGGGCATATCGGAAAATGAGCTTACATTAACGGAAGAATGTGTCGGGGTATGCCTTCCTCCGAAGTTATTGGAATTGCCCGCGCAGGATGAATCGGCGCTTGCGGGCCAGGCGCTTGATTCCTACCGGAGAGACAGGGTATTTGAGCAGGTACTGGATGTGGCGCTCGCGGTGATCGATTACCTTGAAGCTGCTGATGAGAAACTGCTGCGGCTGAGGCTGTGATATGAAAACAGGACATGCCAATATACTCGTGTGCGAAGATGAGAAAGCCGCGGGAAGAGAAGCCGCCGAGCGGTTCGCCTGCCTTGCGATAAGAGCTGTGGCTCTGCGGGGAGCGTTTTATGTGGCGGTTCCCGGCGGTACCAGCCCACGCGGAATGTTCGAAATGCTCGCAAGCCATGAGTTTGTCGATGTGATTCCGTGGTCGAGAATAGAAATTTTCTTTACCGACGAGCGGTGCGTGCCGCCTGAATCGGAGGACAGTAACTTCCGGCTCGTTCACAATTTACTTCTCTCGAGCGTGCCGGTCCCTGAACAGAACATGCATCGTTTCTGCGCGGAGTATCCTCCTGAGGTCGCTGCGGAAGAATATGAGAAAGAACTGCGCGAGGTGATGGGGCATCAGCCGCGTTTTGATCTTATCGTGCTTGGAATGGGGAAGGATACTCACACAGCCTCGCTGTTTCCCGGTTCACCGGCTCTCGATGAGCGTGAACGGCTTGCTGTTTCGCATTATGTCAAGCAGCTTAACACCTGCCGCCTGACCCTCACGCTACCCGTTCTAAACAATGCTGAAAATGTCATGATCCTGGCGTTTGGCGAAGAAAAATCAGAACCACTTACGCAGGTGCTTCTGGGTGAAACCAACATTCGACTTCACCCCGTGCAAGCCATTCAGCCTCATAACGGTCATCTGCTCTGGATTGCCGATCAGGCTTCCGCTTCCAGGCTCTAATTCCGCTCTCCCGGCATCGCCCGACTGCCTTTCCGGCTTTACAATGCTTCCTGCCGGGTCTATAATATGCTCTGGGAGGGCGTGCGGATGACTGGTAAAAATCGAGCTGAAAAATTGAGTATAGCAATAGGATCGGACCACGCGGGTTTCGCCTTAAAAGAAGAACTGGCGGATGCGCTTCGATCGGAAGGCTATGAACTGGAGGACTTCGGCGCTTATTCCCTCGAATCGGTAGATTACCCCGACATAGCAAAGGCTGTAGCCGAGGCTGTTGCATCAGGTCAATGCGATCGTGGTATCCTGGTCTGCGGCACCGGGATCGGCATGACTATATGTGCTAACAAGATCAAAGGGATTCGTGCCGGGGCGGTGTCGGATACTTATTCAGCGAAGATGGCCAGAGCTCACAACGATGCGAACATTATCGGTATGGGCGCGAGAGTTGTGGGATACGGTCTGGCTCTGGATATAGCCAATACGTTCCTTGAGACGGATTTTGAGTTCGGTTCGCGACATCAGCGCCGAGTAGATAAGATAAACGCACTCGACGAGCGTTAAATCGCCCATTACCAGCAGGTGTTGGGCCTTTCGCCGCCGTTCATCCCACGAACGGGGCAGAACTAGGAGGAAGCCTTGGGAATTATTGAAAGCAAATTGATGAGCGATATCAGTGCGCCGCTGGAGCAGGTCGATCTGGAGATCGCAAACGCGATAAAAAAGGACATCGACAGGCAAAATCACAAGATTCTGCTCATCGCGTCTGAAAACTACGCGAGCAAGGCGGTGATGGAAGCCCAGGGCTCGGTTCTTACAAACAAATATGCCGAAGGTTATCCGGGTAAGCGCTACTACGGCGGATGCGAGAATGTTGATGTTGTTGAGACAATCGCTATCGAACGCGCGAAGGAGCTTTTCGGAGCTGATCACGCCAATGTCCAACCGCACGCGGGTTCCCAGGCAAACCAGGCTGTCTACTTCGCTTTTATGCAGCCCGGCGACCCGTTCCTCGCGCTGGAACTCACTCATGGCGGTCACCTGACCCATGGCCGCAATGTTAATTTCTCCGGCACGCTCTATAAGCCATGTTTCTACGGCGTGGATCCCGAAACCGAGGTTTTCGACTTCGATCAGATCGAGAAGATTGCGCTGGAGTGCAGGCCGAAGATGATCATTACGGGCGCTACGGCTTACCCGAGGTTCATCGATTTCGAGCGCTTCCGCTGGATCGCCGATAAGGTCGGGGCTATATTGATGGCTGATATTGCTCATATCGCCGGTCTCATAGCCGCGGGCGAGCATCCGTCCCCCGTGCCCTATTGCGATGTAGTCACGTTTACTACCCACAAAACACTTCGCGGGCCGCGCGCCGGTATGATCCTTTGCAAGGCTGAGCACGCGAAGGCGATCGATAAAGCCGTATTCCCCGGTCTGCAGGGCGGTCCACTGGAGCATGTTATCGCGGCTAAGGCGGTATGTTTGAAAGAGGCTATGCAGCCTTCGTTCAAAGAATATCAAAAGCAGATTCGCAAGAACGCTGCCGCGCTCGCTAAGGGGCTTTCGGCCAAGGGGCTGAGACTGGTGAGCGGTGGAACTGATAACCACCTCATGCTGGCTGATGTAACGCCGATGGGGCTCACGGGCAAGGTCGCGCAGGATGCTCTTGGAGAAGCCGGCATCGTGCTCAACTTTAACACGATCCCATTCGACAAGCAAAAAGCGACTGTGGGGAGTGGAATCAGAATCGGTACTCCATGCGTAACTACTAGAGGTATGAAAGAGCCCGAGATGGAAATCATCGCGGATCTCATCATTCGCTGCCTGACCAACATCGGTGATAGCGCCGATGCGGTTGCAGAAAGGGAAAAGGTCGCGCGAGAGGCGAGAGCCCTTGCCGATGCGTTCCCGGTTTACGAGAGCTAGGTATAGACCTGCTTTAGTTCAAGGATGACCAGGCGGATTACATGACAATTACATTGACGGCTGCGAGTATTGCGCTGCTCGCAGCCCTGATACTGACGCCGTTTGTGCGCCGTATAGCGGAAAGCCAGGGGATAATGGCTCATCCGGGCGGCAGGCGGGTGCATGCGAGGCCTACGGCACTGATGGGCGGGCTCGCGATGTATGCCGCATTCGTGATTGCCGTGCTTGCGGCGCTTGCAATCAGTAAAGAGCTTACACTGAATAAGCAATCCATCGGGATCCTGGTCGGTGGGACTCTGGTTGCGATAGTCGGTATCCTTGATGATAAATACGAGCTGCCGGGCTGGGCTCAGGCCGGCAGTATCCTGGTCGCGGGAGCTATTCTCGGAGCGTTCGGTGTTCGTATAAGCTACATCACGAGCCCGTTCAAACTGGTTCTGGGGCTTTACAGTATTCCGGTCACTATGCTGTGGGTGTTGATGGTCACTAAAGCCGTGGATTGCATGGACGGCCTCGATGGTCTCGCGGCGGGTATATCGGCGGTAGCTGCGGCTACGCTGATGCTGATGGCCGGAATATCGGTGGGCAGAGGAATGTCCGCGGTGATGGCCGCGGCGCTGTTTGGCGCTACGCTGGGGTTCCTGCGGTATAATTATCCGCCTGCAAAGATCTTCATGGGCACTATCGGCGCTCAGTTCCTCGGGTTCGTGCTGGCTGCGATCTCGGTCCTTGGAGCATTCAAGATACCGACTCTAGTCGCCGTGGCGATTCCGGTGCTGGTACTTGGGGTGCCGCTGTTCGACACGACATTCGTCGTTCTGCGGCGCGCGCTTTCGGGAAAAAAGGTCAGCGAAGCCGATAGGACGCATCTACACCATCGTCTGGTGAATCGAGGGCTTTCTCATCGCCAGACGATTTGGCTTATATACGCTCTCACTATGCTGTTTTGCGCGGTTGCATTTACGCTGTTTATATACTGCCTGAAACCGGGGGGATAGGTTGGACAATCGAAAAAGTAAGCTGAAAGTGCTCGCGGTGTGTGGCACACGGCCGGATGCCGTCAAGATGGCGCCTGTCGTTATTGAACTAAAACGCCATCCGGAGGAGTGTGACCTGGTGCTTGCTGTCACCGGTCAGCACCGCGAAATGCTCCAGCAGGTCATGGACGCATTCCGGCTTCAGCCGGATTACGATCTCGACATCATGTCCGCGAGACAGACCCTCGCGCAGATCACCGTTCGCGCCCTCGAAGGGCTCGACGATATAATCAAGAAAATTGAGCCCGACCTCGTACTCGCTCAGGGCGATACAACAACCACATTTGTCGCAAGCCTCGCCGCATTCTACAATAAAATCCCGTTTGGACATGTTGAGGCGGGCCTGCGCACCGATAATAAGTATGATCCATTCCCCGAGGAGATGAACCGCAGGTTGACGGGAGTGATGACCGACCTGCACTTCGCGCCGACAGAAATGTCCAAGCGGAATCTGCTTCGGGAGGGTGTGCGAGAAGAAGATATATTCGTAACCGGAAATACGGTAATCGATGCGCTGCTTGGTATCGCCGCCCAGGAGCATAAGTTCGATGACCCGCAAATAGAAGACGCGGCGCGGTCGGGGCGGATGATCCTGATGACGGCTCATCGGAGAGAAAATTGGGGCGAGCCGATGCGCAATATTTGCACGGCAGTAAAAAAAATCGTGTCGCGTAATCCTGATGTGAAGGTAGTGTTCTCGGTCCACAAGAACCCTATCGTAAGAGATGTCGTTTTCCCGGGACTTCAGGGTATAGATCGCGTAATACTGATTGAACCGCCGGAGTATGTCCCCTTCGTTCACTTGATCAAGGAGGCTTATCTGGTTCTCACCGATTCCGGTGGAGTTCAGGAGGAAGCGCCGTCACTCGGCAAGCCGGTGCTTGTGTTGAGAAAAACCACCGAAAGGCCTGAAGGAGTCGAGGCGGGAAGCGCGAAGCTGGTAGGAACTGATCCGGATGTGATCGTATCGGAAGCCGAAAAGCTGCTGCATGACAAGGCTGCCTACGACGCGATGGCACAGGTGAAAAGCCCCTATGGTGATGGGCGTGCGGCTGAAAGGACCTGGGAGATAATCCGTTCCCGACTAATGAATTGATGGATAACAGCATCGAGCATTCGGTCGAGGTAGTATGGGCGTTGATCAAGAGGATCGCAAAATGGGTCCTCTATTTGATCCTCATTATTGGGGCGGCTTGCGGGCTTTATATGATCCGCTCGGTCGTGATGTCTGTCTTCGCGGCTGTCCTGCTTACCTATATCCTGCTGCCCGGGGTTGAATGGCTCTGCCGGACGCGCAACCATTACCTGAAACCGAAGACTCAGAGGCTGATTGCCACTATTCTCATCTTCTGCGTGTTCCTTTCGGTCATCGCCGCCACCATCAGCTTATTTATCGCCCCGTTCACGAACGAGCTCAACGACTTCGTTAAAAGCGATTTCATCAAGGGCTTTGGGCAGTATCAGGTGTGGTTTGCGAAGTTCGTCGACAAGGTATCGAAAGCGATTCCCGGCGATGTGATGGCGCTCATTACTAAGCTCGATTTTGGTAAACTCGCCGATTGGGTCTTCGGGCATGTCGGGAAGATGCTGAGCTTCGCTGTTTCTTCGTTGAGAATTGTCCTCGAGCTTGTGCTTATCCCCGTGCTGGCGTTTTATTTCCTCTACGACTACCGCTCGCTGACGCGCGAGTTTTACGGGTTGATCCCTCCCGCAAGGCGCAAAGAGGCGGTCCGTATCGGGCGCATTGCGGGTGAGATACTCCAGAGCTATATCTTTGGACAACTGATATTATGCGTGATAGCCGGAATATTGACCGGAATATTCCTGGGGGTGCTGGGAGTTAAATATGTGATGGTCCTCGCCCTCTTCGCGGGAATAACACGCGCAGTTCCGGTTATCGGGCCTGTGGTGAGTGGCATTCCGATCGTGCTTGTCGGCGCTTTAGGGTCGGGCATGCTGGATATGACTATGGCGATTTATCTGCTCACATTCGTGGTTGTGATGCATTTCGCCGAGAGCAAGATTATAATGCCGCATTTGATCGGTAAGCGAATGCACCTGCACCCGGTAGTCGTTATAGTAGTGCTAATGATCGGGGCGGTGTTCTTCGGGCTTGTAGGTATGTTCCTTGCGGCGCCGGTTGCCGCTATCCTGAGGGACCTTTTCCAGATATATTACATCAGGCCTCGAGAGCGCGCCGCAATCGAGGCGGAGGCTGAAGTAGAGCCGGTAAAATTAACCGAGAGCCGGCCGGCTGGTTAGAGTAAACGGGAGTTGTGGGTAAGGCTGCCAAAACTAGATGAGGTATTACTGATTTGCATATTATCGAAGCCGCTATTCTCGGCATTATTCAGGGATTGACCGAATTTATCCCCGTAAGCAGCTCAGGCCACTTGATTGCTATCCCCAAGCTTTTAGGCTGGAATGATATGGGAATGTCGTTCGATGTGGCGTTGCACTGGGGAACGCTGGTCGCGCTTCTCATATTCTTCTGGCGAGACTGGGCAGCGATTTTATCATCGTTCTGGCAGCATGTGACTAAAGGCGTGCCCTACACGAAAGATGAAAGTGGACGCAGTGGACGGCTGCTTATCCCCATAATTGTCGCCTGTATTCCGGCTGCGATCGCCGGTAAACTGCTCGATAAAAAAATCGAAGCATTCCGCGATAGGCCGTTTATGATCCTTGCAATTGCCGGCGGACTCGCTGTAATGGCGGTTGTGATGCTGCTTGCGGAGAAAATGGGACGCAGGCAGCGCGACATCAGCCGGATGGGTTATACCGATTATGTGGTCATAGGTATCGCACAGGCGCTTGCCCTTATTCCCGGCGTGTCTCGATCGGGCGTGACCATTACCGCCGGTTTATTCCGGGATCTCGACAGGACCGCGTCAGCGCGGTTCAGCTTCCTTTTATCGATGCCGGTCATCTTCGGCGCCGGGCTGTTAAAGCTTAAGGATATGATGAAATCAGCGAAGATGGATCCGAATGTAAATAAGCTGGGGCTGCATCATAACGAGATATTGCCGTGGATTGTTGGCTTCGCAGCGGCGGCAATTTTCGGCTACCTGGCAATCAAGTTCCTGATGAACTTCCTCCAGAAAAACAGCCTGAAGCCGTTTGCGGTCTACCGGATCTGCTTCGCGGTGCTGATGGTCGGGCTGTTTATAATGGGGCGATAGCTGTTCTGGGGGTCTGCTTTTAAATCGCGGATGCCGCGGATAGAGACGGATGATACGGATGATACGGATGAATGCGTGTGTGAGCCCGTCGGTGTATCGGGCTTAACAATTCATCGGTGTTTATACCACTGCAGTTACCGGTGTTTCGGATTTGAGGGTTGGAGAATAGAGTTATCATATCACTCGCTAAACCTCCAACCCAACCCGAAAATCCCGAAACTTACGCTGCTGAACACTGGATTTCCGCCTTCGCGGGAATAACAGATAATAAGGGAGTAACAGTATGTGCTGAATTGACAGCACTTACTGCCTGTGATAATAAAGGCTACCTGTAATAGCCCTGACTGCTGAAAGCTGTCAGCTATCCCTAAATAAATATTCTATAAGCCTGCTGCCCGATAATTGGGCCTATGATTGCCCATACGGAGCCGATGAAGAAATCCCCTAGCACAAGCCCAAGGAAGAACGGCACGAATGTATTGTGCAGTTTCATCCCACCGTAACGCACTATGATCAGCTTCAAAAGCCAACTCAGGAAGAATGCGAACCAGAAATAGTCCATCGCGTAGCTGATCGCCAGGGCATAACCGGCGGGATGGAATGGCCATGAGACGAATGCGCCTCTGAATGACTTGAGGCCGAAGACTATAGCCGCGCCTACGATCATATACATGATTTTCGTGAAATCGACGCCGGGATTATTCTTGCAGTAACCTGCCAAACGATCGAACGACTCCGCTCCGACCCATTGCTTGAACCCCAGGCACTTAGCTTGCGCTCCCGCCGCGTATGTGATGTGCAGATTCATCCAGTATGACGAGAGCAGTCCTACCACAGCGCTCAATCCAAGCACGAATATTAAAGGCTTGATTTTGATTGAGGTGCCTTCAGCCATTTTCATCGCTTCGAGCTGATTCGGCATCGGATGACTCCGATATCCGCGATTGAACCAGTACATACTCTGCATAAGCGTCATATTTGCCGCGCCGATCGCGTTGAAACCGAATATGCTCAGGAGAATGATCTGCGGGCTCACGAATACAATCTCATGCGGGGTTCCGAGCTCCGCGCGAATGCGTGTTATCGAAATTGAGAGCATGAAGTAGAGCAGGAAGAATGCCATAAAGAAGAACATAAACTTGACGGTTGCGATGAGCGTTGCGGGGTTGAGCCTGGTATTGAGCGTGATCGCCATATACCTGCTGAATATCATCAGCAGCACCGCGCCCACGGCGAGACCATAGAAAGCGTATCGATAGGTTTTTGCTTCAGCAAGGTCTTCGGGACTGCCTTCATCGCGGAACGCCACTCTCCACACCGATTTAAGATACGGCACCGTCCCGGCGATGATGATTATGCTTAGCGCCAGCCATGCTCCCGAGGACTGCATATCCCAATAATACTGTGCGTTCGCCATTCCGTCCCATCCCATTCCCGTGCAGAACACCTGCCAGAGCTTACGCAGGACATAGAAGAACCAGCAGGAGAACGACAGGTCCAGCGGAATGAAATAGGCAAGCCCTATTGCGAACGGATACGATGCGATCTGCAGACCATTTCCGGTCTGACCCACGGCGTTCCATGGCCTGTTCGGGAACATCGCGGCCAGGTTCCATCCCTTGATCCCCGGCAGAAACGGCATCGATGGATATAATTGGTGAAGACCATTTATAAGCCCGATCAGGAACGCAATCGCAAACCCGATCCACATCAGCTTATTCGCATAAAACCTCGGTCCCGAATCCTCCGCCGCCATAGCTATTGGAAGCTGTACCAGCGGGAAGACCAGTTTTTCGTTTTCAGTCCACTGCTTTCTGATGATGATGTTCATGCACAGCATCATGCCGATCAGTATCAGCAGCAGCGATCCCCACAGCGCGAGCGGAGCTATCCAGAAGCGCATAATCGGCCAGACGAACGGATCGACTCCGCCTTTGTAAAGCCCGTTCAAAGCGAGCTTATCGGTAACGAACATATTCGGCGGTAGATATCGCCAGAAGAGCTTTTCGTATTGATTGGTATCATTCGCCATGTAGTGAGCATGGCCGATTGTGCCGAAAAGGTTTTGAACGAGGTCGTGCGAGGCGAGAGTCGCCGCTATGACGATCATTATGTAGATGATCAGCAGATCCGGTCGTCTCAGTGCCCAGCGCGGCGCGTATTTTCGCAGCAAAAGGTTGGGCAATGCGATCAGGAACAGCATAAAGATGGGAGTAATAAAAATCGGGAGGCATGTTCCGTCGAGAGCATACCACCTTACTTCGATGAGAGTTATCCAGTAGTTGTTGATTGGTATCAGAAGCAGCCCGATTAAAATAGCCCGAAAGCGTACTCCTACGTCTTTGATCTTGCTAATAGTCTCCAAGAGATGTCGACCTCGTATGTGTGGTAGAAAATAGCGCGTCGTGTCGTAAAGCAGAGGGCTATTCGTCGTTGAAAGGCCAGCGCTAGTAGAGTAGCAAGATAATTTTATCAATTCTAGCTGATCAGTGCAATTGCTGATGTATAAAGACGCAAAATAGCCCGGCAATATACCGCCGGGCTTATGGAGTCTATGTAGTTATTGATTGACAGATGCTATATCGGCTCTATGCTGCCGCCTCTACGTCGAACCTCGGTGTATAGTTCTCGCACTTGTAGGAGTGGGACTTATCATCAGGGCTCTCTGCATCGGACATAAAGATCGCGTAGCCCGACTTAGTGCACTTTTGATAAGATTGATCGTAATTAGCGCAGTCCAGGCACCTGCGCAGGACGCTCCAGCAGACGCTGCATCTCAAGCTGCCGATGAGCTCGATTCTTCCGCACAGCGGGCAGTGAATGTAAATCTCCTTGAACCCGCGATCATTTTTCTGCAGCGATTCGCGCATGCTCTTATTGAATTTTTGTATCTGCTCCGCAAGGTCGGCGGTCGCGCTCAGCATCTGGTTCATCTGTTCGGTGGAGAGATACTGTGCGACGCGGTCGTCGAGCAGATCGAGAACTCCGGTGCAAGCCTTCTGAATAGCCTTCAGGTGACCGTCAGCGGTCTTGGGCTGGTAAGGCTTCTTTGTGCGATTCTGCCTGCCGATACTGCGTAGAATCTCTTCGGTAACTCCCAGCGGCACCCGCAGGAACGCTTCCGTCTTCTGCGGCACTTCGTTGATTGCGTTGATTACCTTCTTGAGATCATCTACCGAGAGCTTTTCAGCCTTAACCTTCTTCGCAAGCCGGATTTGCAGCTTTTGATTATCGTTTAATGACCTGAGCTGCAGCGCGTGTCCTTCGAGGAATTCACCTTCACCAGGTCCGGGTTTCGTGAGTATTTCGTTAAGGATTGCTTCCGGTAGATCCAGCAGATCGAGGTAGCGGCGCATGGTCGAATCGGCGACACCGAGCGTCTTCAAGCACTTCTCCCAGCTCATAAAATTCAGGAGTTTTTTGATTGCCCGCGCTCGTTCGACCGGGTTAAGGTCTTCACGCTGGAAATTTTCGAGCAGAGCATCGGTGCTTGCATCCTCATCGCTGAGCTCGCGGACGATTGCGGGTATCTGGGTGAGGCCGGCCATCTGCGAGGCGCGCCATCTTCGTTCACCCATCACAATCTCGTACTTTCCTTCGGCAGCGGGGCGTACGACTATCGGTTCGAGGACTCCGCGCTCGCGGATCGACATTGCGAGCTCCAGCAGTGTTCCCTGGTCGAATGTTTTTCGTGGCTGATCAGCAGCAGGTGCGATCTTATCGAGATCAATGAGTTCCATAGAAAACAGACTCCTTGCATTACAAGAGCACTCTTCTGTTTTATTATGGGAAGTCATGAGCTTGAAGAGGAGGTTACGGAGCGATAATCCCGTACTTTTACCAGGAATTTCTAAAAGTGCGCATCCAGATTGTGTTGCCGTCGGTTGTCGCCTGGATCGCGCCGTCCTTTCCGGTTATGTAGACTCTTGCGCCGGAGGCTTCCAGACGTTCCACGACCTGCCTCGAGGGGAAGTGATATTGACTGTTGCGGGCGCAGGAGATAACCGCGATATCCGGTTTTACCGCCTCGATCCATTCCGGGCTTGTCGCCAACCGCGAGCCGTGATGCCCGACCTGCAGAAGCTGCGCGCGAACCTTAATTCCATCCGATAACATCTCATGTTCAGCCTCATCTCCGGCATCTGCCGCGAGCAGGAATGCGGACTGTCCATAAACAATCCGCAAGACGATACATTCTTCATTCAGATCGGAGTTAGACGCGATCATCGTCGGGTCGAGGACCTTCACCTTTACTCCATCGCCCATATCCAGCACCTGCCCGCGCTTTGCTATCCTGTAGCGGGCATGGCATTTCCTGATCGCTCTGATGAATTTCATATATTCCGGTGAGCCTTCTTTAATGCCGGTATCGAGCACAAGTTTCGCGGGTTTGGCGGCGAGAAGGCCGGCGAAGCCGCTGACATGGTCGGAATGGGGGTGACTGAGCACCGCGACATCGATCTTATCGATTCCCATGCTTTGCAAATATGGCGCCGCAAGCCGCGTTCCTATGCTTTCGTTATCTCGCCAGCTCGATGTGCCGCAGTCGAAGACCATCGTCTTTCCCGATGGAGTACGGACTACCGTGCAGAGCCCGTCGCCGACATCCAGGAATGTAACTTTAAGCACACTCCTGTCAGTTGCCAGCACGCTGATCCAGATCAGCGCCGTGATCATTGCGGATGCGGCCAGGACTGCGATGCGTTTATCGTTCGGCAAATTTTGACCTCAAATAACTCATAACGGCATAAAGGACCACATAATAACCTGCAATCGCCAAAATCGGTGGCGACTGCACCGAAACAGCGCTGTAACTCATCGATCCGAAAAAATGTACGGCTCCCACCATAGCACGGGTGCTCCATGTGCCTATTATTCCCATCCACAGGTGCGCGTAAGGCAGATGGCACGTGATAATGGACGCAAGCCCGTCGGCGAATATTACCGGCACGAGCAGCGCCACGGCCATATTCGCTGGCATCGCGGTGAGGGAGATATAGTTGAAGTGATAAGCCACGATCGGGCCGGTAACGAATGTCACGGCTGTGGTCGCAACAGCGACTGCAACCAGTTCGCGAGCGTGGCGATTCATTCCGGCTCTAATCCGTGCGATATGCCTGTTTCCACGCATTTTCTTCCGATTGGATCCTATCCTCCCCAGCGCTGTTCTTGAGAGCATCGCTTCAAGTATAGGCGCGACCGATATGAGCGCATATACGGCTGCGAATGAGAGTTGAAAGCCCACATCGAACAGGTTCGACGGTGTAATTGCGAGCAGAATGATACCCGAAGCATAGAAAACATTCTTATACGTGGCTACCCGCTTTAATGGGGCTGCGAGCAGCAGCAGGGCGGACATGATCGCCGCGCGCACCAGTGAAGGCATCGGTCCGACCATCATCACGTATAGGGAGATCAGCAAAAGCGCGGCTATCCATCGCCACTTCGGGACCACCCGCACACATTTGAATATAAAAGTGGCTATCCAGAGCATTATGAAGCAATTATAGCCCGATGCCGCAAGGACGTGCAGCGTACCGGTCCTGGTGAAGTCGCTCAGCGTATCTTCCGGGAGGTATGAATAAGTCCCGAGCACCACTCCCGATATCACCGATGCTTCATCGCGCGGGTGAATTCTAGATATCGATGAGACGAAGCAGCGTTTCAACATGAGCGCCGCTCCAACCGGCGAGCGCCATCCGTCGCGGTTCAGCACTTTTATCTGTGATAAATCCCTTACCGATGCGCAGGTATATATCCCTCGCCTTGCCAGGTAGCTTTTATAAGAGAATTGACCGGGATTTGTGGGATCGATGGGTGGGTAGGGCGATGCGGTGATCCTGGCGCGATCACGGTAGCTCAGCTTCGGCAGTTCTTCATCATCACCCGCATATACGCTGAGCATCACATCCCCGGCAGCCGATCTCCAGCCCTTCGCGGTCTTTATGCGGCTTACATTGAAGACAAATCTCATCCGGTCTGGTTCGACTTGCGGATCGGAAGCTACTCTACCTTCAAAAGCCGATACCGATCTTGCGAAATTGGATATGTCGCTCGCCGGCACGCACTGGTCTACCGCGTACCTGGCGGCGCCGAGTACAAATGCGCTGATGAGAATAATAATCGCGGGACGCTGATAAGATCGTGCGACGGTCAAGGCGAGCACGAACAGGCATCCGGCCAGGAGAACGCAGCAGGCAAACGAGGCACAATCCGCCGCAGCTATTCCCGCGCCGAACGCGATCGCTATCGCAGCCATCCTTCTCTCTGTCACACTCACCCTCCCTGCTCATGTGCTGCACAATAATAGCGTCGATTCTAATTATCTGCAAATTTTTCGGTTTACTCGGATTGATCGCGGGGTACATTAATCCCAGATGACAAGTGAATAGCTGAATCCCCTTTGTCCGGGCTGGTCCACGAGCCTTCTATATCGGACCTGAGTTGGAAACGATGCGGGAGCTATGTAGAGGGTTAGCGGAAAGTAAGTAAGTGGTGGTGGAGCCGATTGTTTCATCGCTGTCTGAAAGCATTAAGCTACATCGGATCTGGGAGCACGGGATAATAGCTAAGCAGAGGCGAAAGTCCGAGTAGAGTGAGGGTGCCGTGCATTTCAGGACGATGAACGAGCTAAGGCCCGGACATTACTATGTACAAGCCCCGGATATTCCCCTGAGATAACGAAAAAGGAGCCCACCGAATGATGGACTCCCGATTGGTCGGGGCGAGAGGATTTGAACCTCCGACCTCTCAGTCCCGAACCGAGCGCTCTACCAAGCTGAGCCACGCCCCGCCGACCTCAAAGATTATAACACACTTCCCCTCTCACGTGCAACTGATTTACAACGCCTTTAATTCGGTAATACCGCACCGGGTTCTGTATGACATAATGACATATTTGCATCTCTCCTTTCTGTTCAGCTTGACTCGTATGAGCACGGCTGGGATAATAGTTGTGTCAATTATCTTAAGGAGCCGCAGTGGTAGGTATTCGAATTACGGATTTGACACACGAGTTTGATGACCGGCTTGTCTTCGACTCGCTCAACATCGCGTTCGATGGCTCGTGCCTTGCGATTACAGGCCGCAACGGCTCCGGGAAATCGACCCTGCTGCGCATTCTCGCCGGTCTTCTCACCCCGACATCCGGTGATGCCGCCGTTATGATAGATGGCTTCGCCGTACCACGTGATCTCCTGCACAATTTCATTGGCCTTGCTGCCCCCGATGTGCGGCTCTATTCCGAACTTTCCGCCCGCGAGAACCTTCAATTCCTACTGAAAACGCGAGCGTTGAAATCCACGAGCGAGCACGTGGAGCAGGTTCTTTGCGAAGTCGGCCTGGGTAAACGCGGAGATGATCCGATATCAGAGCTCTCATCCGGCTTAAGGCAGCGAGCGGCACTCGCGGTGGCTCTTGTCCACGAACCACGGGTTTTGCTTCTCGATGAGCCATCATCTAATCTCGATGAAGCTGGAATCGAGATGGTGCGCGAGGTCATCGGTAAATACAGTGCGGCAGGAATGGTGATAATCGCAACCAATGATCCAGCCGAAGCAGCTCTTGCCGAAACCCGGTTCGATGTGGGAGGCGCGTAATGAGTGTTGTCCATCGGGCTTCGGCTTCTCGCGAACAAATCACGTCCCGGAGCGGGCTCATCGGATATATTTCCGCTGTCATCGCCGTATTAGTTAAAGATTCACGCTGCGAGCTGCGTTCGAAGCAGTCAATAAGCGCGGTGCTGTTATTCGCGGTTACCAGCACCGTCGCGGTATCATTCACGCTCGGAGCTCAGGGACAGAGCAGCGCCATCGCTTCCACGCTGCTGTGGGTGGTGATATACTTTTCCGCGATGGCGGGATTGAGCAGATCGTTTGTTCACGAGGTGGAAACGTATACGGCGCCGCTGTTGAAACTTGCGGCGAAACCGAACAGCGTCTACCTTGGCAAGCTGGCTTTCAATTTTCTGACACTCATAGCGCTCGATATCGTGACCGTGCCGCTGTTCATCATCCTGATGGGATGCGGTATATCGAAGCCGGGTTTGTTTATAGCTCTGCTGTTGTTGGGTAGCCTTGCACTGAGCGCTGGAGCGACTATGGCCGCGGCTATGGTCTCGCGTGCGTCGAGTAAGGGCGCTCTCTTCGCCGCGATCAGTTTTCCGCTGCTTGTGCCCGCGCTCGGGCTTGCGATATCGGGTACGAACATCGCAATGGGCGGCGATGCCGTATTAACCGCGGCAAACTGCCTGCATCTTCTAGCTTATTACTGTGGAGTTGTTATAACAGCGTCGCTGATGCTGTTCAGATTCGTATGGGAAGACTAAAAACAAAAGATAAAACCAGCGCGATTATGCCGCTTCCGCTTCAGATATTCATCGGCCTCGAAATAGCGGCGGTGATCGTTGCGGCGTTTCTATATGTGCCGCCTGCCAGGGGCTTCGCGGATAAAGAATCTGCGCGCATCATCATTTTTCATGTCCCCTGCGCGATGATAGCTACCCTGGCCTACGCGATTTCCACGATATACGCTATAGCTTATCTTATAAGGGGAAACACCGCGTCGGATATGAAATCTGCCGCATCCGCGAGCCTGGGGTTCCTATTTACCGCGCTTGCGACCGTTACGGGGATGATCTTCGCGAAGATGGAGTGGGGGATGGCATGGAACTGGGATCCGCGCGAGGTTTCGATCCTGATGCTGATGATCGTCTACGCGGCTTATTTTGCTCTTCGCGGTTCGATTCTGAACTCCGCGGCAAGGGCGAAGATCAGCTCCGTCTATAACATAATGGCCGGACTTCTGATGCCTTTTTTCATATTCGTGCTTCCGAGGCTTGTGCCGGGGCTGCATCCTTCGAACACTCTTACCAGCCGCTCCGGCCTTTCACCCGAATATCGCATAGCTCTCGGCGGCGCGATGCTCGGTTATATGATGCTTTATATATGGATCCTGCGGCTGAGTGTGCGAATTTCTGAGCATGCGATGCTGCGAAGGAGGAAATCGATTGAACGTTAGCGCTGCCATGGTTGCCGTGCCGCTGATTGTATGGGCCGGTGTGTTTGGATATCTCGTTCATTTAGACTCGAAAGTAAGGAAAATCGGTAAATGAGCAAGTGGATGTATATGTTCGGCGCTATGCTGATTGCCGGATTTGCCGTTCTCGGTGTGATGGAAATGCAGAGCGCGACCACCCCCTATGTGACCACGGTCGCTAAAGCTCGCGCGCTTGCCGATAAGCCTATCCAGTTCAAAGGCGCGATCGTTCGCGGGAAAACGAGCTACGATGATTCATCTCACGAACTCCTTTTCACCTTGCGCGATGACAAAGGCGAGACGATCCGCGCACGTTATAACGGAATAAAACCGGGTAACTTCGATACGGCGGATGTGGCTGTTGTGCGCGGAACCTATCGCGACGGCGAACTCTCCGCGAATCAACTCCTCCTCAAATGCCCGTCCAAGTATAAGGGTCAATAAGCGAATATGATGAACCCAACCGAGCACGCCAGCACCGCGGCGATATCCGCGGATAATTTCACGCTCTACATCGCCCTGGCATTCGCGGCGCTGGCCTGTGCCGCGTATTTTATCCTTGGTTTCAGGAAGCGTAAGAGCGGCGAATCCGATCTTGAAAAGTTCGCGCGCGCGGCTTATTACGTGTCGTTCGTGTGTGTGGGCTACACTTCTCTCTATCTGATGCAGGGGATACTATCTGGGGCTAGATACGATATCTCCTACATCTACGAAAACAGCTCCCTTAAGGACAGCCTTCTCTACCGTATTTCATCATTTTGGGCGGGGCAGGGTGGATCGCTTCTGCTGTGGGCGCTGATCTGCGGGCTGATCGGGATTCTGCTCCTGCGAAGGCTCGATCGCGCATCGCCTCTGCTCATAAGCTTCTGGTGCTCGGTGCAGACGTTCCTTCTGGTGCTGCTTGTAGTCGATGATCCGATGAAAAAACTCGTGGGATACCAGCCGGGGACGATGGGCAGCGGCCTCAATCCATTGCTAAAGAACCCCTGGATGGCGATCCATCCGCCTGTGGTCTTTATCGGTTACGCACTACTTATTGTGCCGGCGGCATTTGCTGTTCAGGCGCTTATCGAGGGCGATGGCTCGCGCTGGGTGCGAAAGTGCCTGCCTTGGGCGCTCGCGGGGTGGACCGCGCTCACCGCGGGTTTGGTGCTCGGGATGGTATGGTCTTATGAGGTGCTTGGATGGGGCGGATACTGGGGCTGGGACCCGGTTGAGAACGCGTCTCTGGTCCCGTGGCTCATGAGCACGGCGCTCGTGCATGGCCTGGTGCTTCAGCGCTACCGGAACAGGATGGCGCATGCAAATATTATTCTGGCAATGGGCACTTTCCTTACGATCCTCTATGCCACGTTCCTTACCCGCAGTGGGGTGCTTTCGGATGTATCGGTCCATTCGTTTGGGAAGACTCCGGCTTATGGCTGGCTGATCGTGTTTCCTGTCTTCTTCGCCGTAGTCTGCATCGGAATTACCATGATCAGGTGGAATGCGATATCGAGGTCGGGGAAAACGATGAAGGCGGATTCGAAGGACTTCGTGCTCGCGACAGGTGCGGTGGTGATGAGTCTGTTCGCCGGGATGGTCCTTGTGGGCACCTCGTATACTACGTTCAATAAAAAAGCCGTTCTTGATTCGGGTTTCTATACGCATATGTCGGTCCCGCTTGCGATCGCGGCTGTCGTGCTCATCGCCCTGGCTCCGCTTATGAAATGGGGTGGGAGTGAATCGAAAAAGGAAAACAGCCCGCTTGCATATACAAGCCTGGGGCTTTTGGGAATCGGAGCCGCGGCTCTGATCGCGGGCATTATTACGATGCTGGCGCCGGGAACGAAGCATGCTCTCTTCGGTTGGATGCTTCCCGGGGGCGATACTGACTCTCGGATAGCCGTTACCGCTCTGAGCGCGCTGCTGGGAACCGGTGCGCTTGCGCTTGTGGTCAGTATAAGATCGGGAGCAAAATCATCGCTGATGCAGTCAGGAGCTTATATCGCTCATGCCGGTGTCGCTCTTATGGTCCTTGGGATCGTCTTCTCCACGAGCGGACCTTCAACTACACTCGATCTTCCCGCGCATGGGATTCCCGCATCCGCTTACGGTTATGATTTCATATTCACGGGCCATCGACAGCCCTCCGCTGATAAAGAAATTATCGATATTAAAGTCTCGCGCGGAGCGTCGAGCTTCAACGCGCCTCTCTTATTCGTTTCTTCCGATCGTGGAAAGACGACTTTCCCGTTTATCCGCTACTCGCTCGTGAACGATCTATACATCTCGCCTCAGGAAGTCTCCGGGCAGGTCATCACGCCGACCGTTTCGATGGCTGATAAGGGCTGGGTGGCTCAGCCGGTGGGAGTGCCAGGCGCCAGGGCGGCTGTAGCGCTGATCGGGATGCAGGTGGAATCGCACTCGGCCAAGCTCGTATATCAGGCAATGGGTGGAAAACAGATCGATTTTACCGTAGCTGAGGGCTCTCCCGCGACGGTCGATGGATATAAGTTTACATTCAAGGGTTTCGTCAGCAACGGAGCGAAGAACATGGAGAAAGTGACCGCGGGGGTCGATCTGGGAGTCACTGGACATGGATTGACAGAGAAGGCTGTCATCCGCGTCAGCCGGAAGCCTTTGATCTCGCTTCTGTGGCTGGGACTGGCGCTGATATTTACCGGTGGTGTGATCGCATTTGCGCGCCGCCGGGCGGAGAAGACTGCGTAATGAGCTATTATCCGATTGCTATCGATGTAACTAACAAAAAATGCCTGGTAGTGGGTGGTGGTGAAGTTGCTTTGCGCAAGGCGCAGTCGCTTTCGGATGCGGGAGCGGTTGTGACGGTTATCGCGCCCGAGATCGATAGCAGGATCATGGAGATACCGGGAGTCAAGATCGGGAGGCGTACATATCGCGAGGGTGATGCGGCGGGCTATGTGCTCGTTTTCACGGCTACCGGCGACAGGACCATCAACGCCGCCGTATCGGCCGAAGCAAAGCGGAACGGTATCCCGGTGAATGTCGTAGATGATCCTGAGCTGTGTTCGTTCATCGTACCGTCCTCCGTGCGGCGCGGTGATCTCTTAATAGCTATCACGACTTCGGGCAAGAGCCCGGCTCTGAGCAAGAAAATCAGGCGAGAGCTCGAAGAACGCTACGGGCCTGAGTATGTGGATTTCGTCGACATGCTCGGAGAGCTGCGCGATGAAGTCAAGGAGAAATATCCCACCCAAACCGAACGTGAAGCCGCGTTTAACAGACTTATAAACTGCGGAATACTAGAGCTGCTTCGTGAAGGCAAACGCGAAGAAGCAGTGAAGAGAGCAAGACAGTGCATCTAGTAGTCATTGGCGTGAACCACAAGACCGCTCCGCTGGAGCTCAGGGAAAAATTGACGATAGACGAGCAGGGCCTTTCGCATGCTCTGGCGAAGCTCAAATCACACGCTAATGCCGCTGAATTCTGCCTCATCTCTACCTGCAACCGCACCGAGCTCTACGCCGTCGCGCGCACCCGTGTGGGCGATGATATGCTGATCAGCTTCCTTGCCGGCTACAGCGGGATCAAGCGCGAAGAGCTTGATCCCTGCGTCTACATCCGCTCCGGTCATCATGCGGTAAGGCACCTTTTCGAGGTCGCCTGCGGGCTCGATTCTATGGCTCTCGGCGAGACGCAGATCCTCGGTCAGATTAAAAACGCCTACTGCATCGCCGATGACGCCGAAGCCACCGGCGCGATCCTGAATAATCTTTTCCAGCGCTCCATAACCGTTGGAAAGCGCGCGCGGACCGAAACAGGCATCTCCTGCGGCGCATTCTCGATCGGAGCCGCGGCTGTGCAGCTTGCGAAAGTGGTGTTCAGCGACCTTACCGGGCGAAAGGCGCTGGTGCTGGGCGCGGGTGAGATGGCGAAACTGGCGGTGACTCACCTGCAAGCGAACGGAGTCGGCAAGACCTATATCGCCAGCCGCACGAAATCACGTGTGGATTCGCTGGTCAAGCAGATCAATGGTGAGGCGATAGACCTTCATAAGATCGAAGAGGTGCTGCGGGAGGTGGATTTCCTTATCAGCTCGACCTCGGCGCCCCGGCCCATTGTTACCAAAGATCGAATGGCGAGGGTGATGAAGTATCGTCCGAACTCTCCGATCTTTCTCATCGATATAGCCGTTCCGCGTGATATCGCGCCGGATGTTTCTGAGCTCGATGGAGTATTTGTCTATAACATCGACGACCTGCATTTCTTCATAGACCGCTGCAAGAGCGAGCGAGAGAATGAGATCGAGAAAGTGCGTATGATCGTTGAGGAAGAAACCGCGGAGTTCATGAGTTATCTACGCACCCAGGAGGCGGTTCCGCTCATAAAGCAGCTCAGGGCGAAGTTCGAGTCCGTATACGTTGATGAGTGGGAGAGATACTCCGCCAAGCTCGCGCATCTGCCGGATGCCGATCGCGAATATGTACGTAAAATGCTCAAATCAGCGGTAAACAAGCTTACCCACGACCCCATAATCCGCATCAAGCACTACGCCTCCAACGGCCAGGATAAGGAAAAACTGGATCTTGTCCGTGAAATCTTCGGCCTTCCGGCCCCAGAGGAGCCCGAGCGCCTGCTTTAATCCGCCTGCCCGCCACCCCATCGGTTTCACGCCTTACCTAATTGGGAAAATACACTAACAGATCGCCTGGGTCTTAGAGGGCAAATACAGGACGTGGCGGTGAAAGAAATGTATGCGTTAGTGGGCATTATGGTGCTTCTACTCGGCGGCGCTATCTACAGCGCGCTGGTCCTTGCGAAGAAAACCGACGAAACGATCCTGAAGTTTGGCTCCGAAGACGCGGCAGAGAGGCCGCTTGTAGTCCGCTTCCCTGATGAGGTGTTCCAGCGCAAGACAGTGGACAGCAAACGATAAAGAATAAGTGGGTGGGGATGCTTCGGGGTAGGTAACTGCCCCGAAGTCTATTTAACTGTTTGCCGTCTTTCCTGACCGCGAAATTATCAGCCCCGCGGCTGCAGCCATCAGGCAGACATATACGAACCACGGGCCGAAGCGCGTGAAGATCGTAAGGTTTGTTATCGGCGATATGCGCTGCCGGATCACTCCTTGTTTGAATATTCCAAGCTCCGCTATCGGTCTGCCGTAGGGGTCGATTACGGCTGATATGCCCGTTCCCGCGGCTCTAATCACATATCTCCGATTCTCCACCGCTCTTAACCTGGACATCATCTCATGTTCGCGCGCGGCTTGTGTGCGCTGGAACCAGGCATCGTTCGTCACTACTACGAGGGCTGTCGCTCCGCTGCGGGTCTCGGTGCGCGCAATTTCGGGAAAAAGCGACTCGAAACAGATGCTCACGCCGATCTTCCCCAGCGATGATCTCAGGAGTTTATGCGACTTCGCCGCCAGTACATCTTCAGGCCTGATGCCGTAGTTCTGCAGAAACGGAAGCTGGTCGCGCAGGGGAACGAACTCGCCGAACGGCACGAGCTGCACCTTGTGGTATACTCCCATCTTGTGCCCATTCGCATTATAGAGATTGAGCGAATTGTAGCTGCCGTGGAGAGCGGGGTTCATGGATGGATCATAGCCGCCAACGAGCAGGTCGCTGTGAGCGCTTTTAGCGAGCTGTTCGATTACATCTTCCCATCCCGGCGTGATTATATTAGTGGGAAGCGTAGTCTCCGGCCAGACGATCAGGTCGGGGTTCCATCTCGCGGCCTGCAGGCTCATTCGGGAGTAAGTCTCGAATGCGTGAGCTTCGTAATTTGGGATGGGGTGGAAATCGTTTATCATATTCCCCTGGATTACCGCCACCCTCGCGCTGCCGCCGGGCTCGGGAGCGTTTGCGAGAGTCACATAGCCGAAAACAACCGCGGCAAGAGTAATTGCGGCGACAATAACCGCGGGCATGCCACGTCTCTTATCTGTATATGGCGCAAGCGTGCAGATTATGACAAGGTTGAATAGGCATACGAGGAACTCGATGCCCCAGATGCCCGTGATCGACGCTAATTGAATGATAACGGGGTTATTCGCCTGGGTGTGCGAGAAGCTGCCCCAGATGAACGCGTAAGCTCCCAGGGTTCGTATGAACTGCAGGATGGTCCATACGGATGGGACCGCGATGTATCCCCACAATCCGATCTTCTCAGGTCCGAGCCGCGTATAAAGCGCTGCAAACAAGGCGAAATAAAGCGCCTGGTAGATTATGAGAAGTATCCATGGCAGGTAGCCGAAGAGAGTTATCCAGTAGAGGATAATGCCGTAGTATACAAGGCCTGTCACGAGCCCACATAAGGCGGCTTGTTTTATGGTGGCGCCGCGCAGCGCGATAAGCAGCGGCACGAGCCCGACCCATGCGCATAGCCATATCGCCGGCTTCGGCATAGAAAGAGCCATTATTAATCCAGATGTTATCGAGAGAATCAGATGACGTTTTTGCATGGCTGCGCTATAATTGCACCATAAGATCATGTATATCTATCGCATTATAACAGTAGTTGCCGTTCTTGCCATCCTCTCTACGTTGATGGGCTGCGCCAAGTTTCCGACCACGCCGCCCATCACCGGGAAGCAGCTCGTCTTGACGATGAAAGTCCGCGGGCGGATCAATCCCGTCGATGCAGCCGATCCTAACATCCGCAGGCACTATTTTATTGCTATCGATAACGAGGCGAACCAATCGATCGGCCCAATCGCGGCGATTTACCCGCCCTATGGTGGAAATGGGTGGGTTACATCAGATGACGCCGCTCACAGCAAAGGGATGACCTCGTTCGTGCAATACGATGATGCGAACCAGGAGGGCTACCTCTACGGTGTGCTTCCCGGGAGCTACTTCCTGGTTACCACTCCCCCACAACCCCCGATACGCGCTGAGATCCTGGAAAACGGTTCTACCCTGCGTGTAGTTGTCGATTTTAGCCAGATTGCGACCGCCGCAATTCCCGCGAACCAGATACAACAGCTCAATATCAATTTTATCACGACCAATGCGCTGCCGGTTAATGGTGATTTCGTAGCCGGGCGTATATGGGATGCGCTCGGTCCGACCGGTAAGGACTACGTCACCGTAGACACGACAAACGACCGCCTCTACTACGGCGATAACGCCACAGGTCCCGCCGTCCCCGACCCCGACCTTGATATTATATACTGGTCGGTAGAGGTGCAGACAGTATCGTCTGGGTCGTAGGTAGCTAAAAACTAGCAGAAGTACGGGGATCGACTGGTGTAATTGCGTGGAAAACTTATTATGTCAGTCGATAATAACACCGTTTGCCGCTCAGCAATTTTGTGGAGGATGGCCCTGTGAGCAAAAGCACCATTTTCGATTATGCAAGAAAAGCCGCGGAGGCGGAGATGAGGATTATAGAACTCCTAGATAAGTCGCTCTCCGATGATTTGATCGAAACTCGCTCCAATGAGGACCTCCAAAAACATGCCCGGCCGCGTCAGGGCTCAGATCTTCGGGGCAGTTGAAGGACTCGCTGCCCGGCTTGAAGACTATAGACGCGAAAAAGCGCCCGGATGTGCCAACACCGGGCGCTTATTTCTGCCTATATATCGCGCTTCCACTCGTTCAAAGTCCTCTCGCACCATCTCTCCGAATCGCAGTGCGCTCTATGCAGATCCTCGAGAAAACTGCGAGTGTCCTTGTCGAGATCCTCGTTTTTAAGCAGCGAATCTATCAGTTTTCGATCTTTCTTCTGGTCTTTACAGATCAGTTCGAGCTTCGATTTCGTATCCGTCAGGTCATCGAGTCGCTGACCGAGATCGGATGCATCCACTGTTGCCGTGCCTCCGAGCTGATTGATCCTGTGCCAAAGCCCCTGGCACGACCAGCTCGCGGTCTCCAGGACATCTCTACCGCTGTCCGCAATATCCGGATCGCTGGCGCTTAGCTCGTGCAGCAATGCCTGCACCGCCTCCACTTCGCCTCTTTCACGGCAGAGGAGTTCGTTAAGATCATCTACCACGGACGCCATACGTGCCTCCTAGCGTCCAGGTGTGGCTGTGATGCTGTTTATTCTTCTTCTGGAACGTTCTCCACGCCCTGGACTTCGGGAATCTGAGATTTGAGTATTCTCTCTATACCCATCTGCAGCGTCATGGCAGCCATCGGGCAGCCGTGACATGCTCCCTGGAGCCGAACCTTTACGATTCCATCAGGATCGACGTCGAGAAGTTCCACATCGCCGCCGTCGGCCTGCAGGCTCGGACGGATCGTGTTGAGTACATCTTGCACGCGCTCGCGCAGATCGCCGGTAGTTTGTTCTGTCAATTTAATGCTCCTTTCAGATGACTAAGCTTCTACAGCCTCGTGTTCGTGATTGTGGTGAATATCTTCGTCGGACTTGAGATCGAGGCCTTTCCCGGTTGTCCGCCGCAGGTAATCGTCGATGGCGCTTCGCACTGCCTGCTCCGCGAGCACCGAACAGTGCATTTTTACCTTGGGCAGACCACCGAGCGCCTCGGCGACTGCGTCATTGGTAAGCCGCAGGGCCTCCTCGAGCGTCTTGCCCTTTATAAGATCGGTCGCCATGCTGCTTGTCGCAATCGCGGCGCCGCATCCAAAGGTCTTGAACTTGACATCGGTAATGACATTGTCCTTAACCTTGATATACATATTCATAATATCCCCGCATACGGGGTTGCCGACCTTCCCGATCCCATCGGCGTCTTCGATCTCGCCGACGTTATGGGGACTGGCAAAATGCTCCATAACCTTAGTGCTATAGCCTTGACTCATGGTCTGAACTCCTCTCGCAACAATTACAAAGACTCCGCGGTCGCCCGCTCGGCCCTGACTTTATTAACCACACAAAACGCCACATGCTCCATGCCACAGCGCACGCACGCTCTGTCGACATTATCATCGCTTGCCAGCGCGATTTTCAAAAAGCCCTCCAATCCATCTCTGAAGGCTTTTCTTTCGCTCTCAGGCATTGCCTCGAGGATACGATCGAACCACTCCGATTTACGCCTGCGCATCTGTTCGACCGCCTCTTCTCCCGCCTTTGTGAGCTCGACTTTCGTAAGCCGCCTGTCCTCTTCGTTCTCACGGCGTGTGACGAGTGTCTTGCGTACCAGCCTATCTACAAGCTGACTCGCAGCAGAAAGGCTGATCTCCAGCCCGTTAGCGATCTCCCTGATAGGTGACGCGCCGTGGAGATACACATACTGTAGGCATTCCATCAGCGCCGGTGTCACTTCCGGATCATGATCGCAGCACATTACCCTGGCGGATGATTTCAGCACGGTCTCAATAAAAACCTCCGCCACTATCTCCGCGTATTCTGATGAGTCTCGAGATGTCTCGCTGCGTTCCACGTGATCGCTTAAGCTCCTTAATTAATAAGCTACTTCATTATACCACTCTACAGCAATAATAAACCAGCTCTGCAGGAAAAAAGCTTTCAGCTGTCTTTTTAGCTGTCAGCTATCAGTGATCTCTGAGGTAACATTTATTATCACAGACGGTAAGTACTGTCATTTTCGCAAAGGCGGGAATCCAGTTTGCAGTAGTGTAAGTTTCGGGATTTCCGAGTTAGGTTGGAAGCTGAGTGGATTATCCGTTAACTCATTTCTCCAACCCTCAAATCCGAAACACCGGCACAGGTAACAGCTGATACCAGTGTTACAGTGGTTAAATGCTATCAGGCCATCCGGCTATCAAAACCATCAGGCTCTTCTCGACGCCAGGACCCTGGGACGCAAAGACTATCTCCCTGCCACTCTTTCTTCCGTTTACGCACCCAACCTTGAAGGGTACATCCCTAATAAGGGTTGCCGTCAGAGCCCTGTAGCTTCGGACCAAGGGAGGCGCGAGGGGCATGTATACATACAAAGCACTGGCTTTCCTTATCCTAGGGATAGCTTTAATAGGGGTTATGTATTGCGCGTCTTCGGTACGCGCGGATGTCAACTCCAGTTGGCTTGCTACCGGAACGGTAACCAAAGTAGAAGGCTCATCGGTCTACATGATCGGTAAAGACAATAAGGTCTACCGGATTGATTCAGGGCATGCCAATATGATCTTTGATGAGCGAGGCAGCACACAGGTGCGGGTGGGGGATTGCATCCGAGTGCTGGGATATCTGAGAGCGCCGGGCGAGGTAGAGGCTATGCAGGTGCATGTCCTGGGCGCAAGTACCGCTAGCACCGGAAAAGGACCGGAAAAGGTTGTAGAGATCGTTGTAGAGCAGCAATCGGCTCAACCGCCGGTTCCCGCGCCGCCTATACCTGCCGCGGAGCCAATACAGCCCGTGCAGCCCGTTCAACCGGCACAGATAATGCCGTCGAACTGGCAGGGTAAAGGACTCATTACCGACATCGACTATACGGCCAAGCTGGTCAAGATTCAGACTTCCGATGGCAACTATACCATATCCGTGAGCGGCGCTAACCTGAGCAGAGGGAGCACCAGGATCGGACTTGGGCGCTTGAATATAGGTGATACGATATCGGTTGTCGGAAGACAGACTGGTCCGAACTCGGTGGTTGCGCAGAATATCAGTGTGCTTAGGACTGGCAGCGAAGCGCAGGCCGCCGTGCCTCTGATGCATATCAGTGTAGTCGGGGTGATTCAGCAGGTGGATTATACATCCAGGACATTCAAAATGACGACCGAAGTCACTCCGATTGTGGTTTCCTGTGACGATAAGACCGTTATCCAATTCCAACAAATATGCAAGTCGTTCTCCGACCTTAAGCCGGGGACGAGAGTCAATATGAGTGGGTATGGTAGTTACAGCACGGGTTATGCCGCGCAGCATATTCAGATCATCAGTGAGTCGCCTTAGTTCACATAACCGATCTTTAGTGGTAACTGCCAACGGACCCTTCTTCCGAGGGGTCCGTTTTTTTGAGGGGAAGGAAATAGCAATCAGCTTTCGGCTGACAGCTATCCCTTTACCGGTGTTTCGGATTTGAGGGTTGGACCACTGAGTTAACGGATGATCCTCTCAGCTTCCAACCTAACTCGGAAATCCCGAAACTTACACTACTGCACACTGGATTCTCGCCTTCGTGGGAATGACAGTACTTACTGTCTGTGATAATAAATGCTACCTCAGAGATCACTGATAGCTGACAGTTGATAGCTGATAGCTACCCTTTATATTTCTTAATTCCATATTGACATGCCGGGCAGGCGGTGATAAACTACAAGTCCACAAGCCAGAGAAGAGGCTGGCGATTTATTCCACCACTCGGGGAGGTAGCCGGAAAAGGATGTCTGCACATACTGATACCATTACTGAAATCTCCCTTAAAAGTTGTCCTGAATACCTGCCTCGCATAAGAAAGATCGCGGCATGCCTGGCTGACGGCGTCGGTATGAGTTCTCAGGAGATCGAGGAGACGACCCTTGCTCTTACTGAAGCCTGCACAAACGCCATCCGCCACGGTTCTCCGAGAGGCGCTGACGATTCTATCGTCGTGAAGCTGATGACATCCTCGAGCACGCTTATCGCCGATGTGACCGATTGCGGTAATTCACCTGCTGATCTTGATACGATTCCCGGAAAAGGCATGGGAATGCGCCTTATGCGGATGCTCACGAACAGTATGCAGATCATCCGTAATGGAGCAGGAATGACGGTGCGCTTGACCAAGCGTGCGGGCCAGCGACCGAGATCACGCCGGGTGATAGTAAGGAGACCGACTGCTGTAGGACGTAACTAAGGCATTTCTCACTCAGTTTCATATATTTGCACCAGATCCTCAGTCTCTTCATCCGGTGCGATGTTGCCGTATCTCTTACGCTCTAAGAACATTCGTAGCGCGAGGTAGACGATTGGGAAAATTCCACCTGCAATAAAGAGGATGTCACCGGGGAAACGCATCCACTCCAGGATCCTGATGCTGGTTTGAGCGAAAAACTCCGGCTGGCGAGCATGCCAATAGCCATTGTTGAAGCTATCGAAGAGCTGGAAAGCTCCGACCGGAACAAGGTTCGCGAACACCATCCACCCAAGGCCGATATTAAGGCTCCAGAACGATGTTTTCATTGCAAGTTCACTGCGGCGATCCGGTGGAATGAAGTAGCGTGCGACGAACATGAAGAACCCGATCGCGAGCATACCATAGACACCCATTAGAGCCGCATGTGCGTGGTTTGCGGTGAATTGGGTTCCGATCTCATAATAGCTCACTATGGGAAGGTTGATAAGGAAACCGAAGACTCCTGCGCCTACGAAGTTCCAGAAACCTACCGCGATCAGAAACATCATTGCCCACTTATGCGGGAATTCACCTGCCGGAGTACACAGAGCGCATTCACCTTCTCTATACTGCCCGAGTTGCATAAACCTCCAGGCTTCATAAGTGAGCAGCATTAATGGGATGACCTCCATTGCAGAGAAGAACGCTCCCAGTGACATGTGGACAGCCGGTGCACCGCTAAAATAGAGGTGGTGCATTGTTCCGATCACACCGCCGATGGAATAGAGGATGACATCGGCGTAAATAACGCGGGTTGCTGTCTTCTCGCTAACAACCCCGAGTAGTACGAATATATAGGCGACCATTATCGTTGTGAACAACTCAAGGAAGTCTTCGACCCATAGGTGTACCACCCAGAACCGCCAGAAATCCATTACAGCGAAGTTCACGTTCTTACCGAATACCAATCCGACAGAGTAAAACACTGGGATTGAAATCGCGCTATATAAAAATAAATACGGCAGGTTTCCCGGGTGTTCACCAGGGAGCCGGCGTCTCAGACCTCTGATAAGGATTATTACCCAGATCAGCATTCCGATCGTAAGAAGGTATTGCCACATTCGTCCCAGGTCCAGGTACTCCCAGCCCTGTGCTCCGATCCAGAACCATGGCTCCCTTACTGTGATCCAGTTCTTCAGGCTTGCCGCCTCTCCCAGTAGGCTTCCAATCGCCACGAAGACCACTGCTCCGAACAGGGCGATAGCAAGCTTCTCCTGATGCTTAGGTTCAGTGCGGGCGATCAGCGGAGTAATGAATATCCCAATTGCAAGATATGATGTAGACACGAAGAATATCGCCAGCTGCAGGTGCCACATCCTGGTCAAGTTATAAGGGAACCAGTTGGAGAGTTTGAAACCATAAAACCCCTGCGGCTCGACGTGGTAGTGCGCATTTGCTCCCCCCAGGATCCCCTGTGCAAGGAACAGGCCTGAAACCACTAAGAAATACCACGCTGTCGCGCGCTGTGCCGGTGTGAGCCTGACCTGCTCTGGTGGCTTGAATTGGACCCAAGTTTTTGTTGCTTCGTCCTGATAACGGTGCCACCCCAATACCTCGTAGCGTCCGAACAGGAATAGCACAAGCCCAATGCCACCTAGAAGAGCTATAATGCTGAGTACACTCCAGAAGAAAGCATCTGCAGTAGGAGCATTTCCCACGAGTGCTTCTGATGGCCAATTATTAGTATAGGAGTAAGTTTCGCCAGGTCTGCGAGCTGCACAGGACCATGCTGCCCAAGAGAAATAAGCTGTTATCTTATGTATATCACTGGGATTAATTATGTGAGGAGCTTGTAGACCGTTGGGTTCTGATTCAGAGTGTCCGAACCATTTCGTATAGTAAGCTAGAAGCCGATCAAATGCATATGTCTGTCCTGGGGTGTAGGTAAGAGTGTGAGTTCGTGGGCTATAGGCGTTGTGTTTGAATTCTTTTTCGACCTGTATCTGTGCGACATCCGTCGGTTTACCCGCTTTTATATAATAATTCCGTGAGTAGAGCGCGGCGCGGTGTAGGTATTGCGCGGTGAAGTCCGGGCCGAGATATGCCCCATGTCCAAATACCGTGCCGAGTTCCATCAGCCCGTATTTTTGGAACAGATGTTGACCATCCATAACATCGGGGCCGGTGAAGAGCACACGGCCGTCGGTTGCGAGTGTTTTAGCAGGGATAGGCGGGCGTGAGAAATATATATTATCTGCTAGATATCCAAGCACAGCGAAGCCTATTACAAATGTCAGTATCGAGAATTGAAGCCACAGGGGTGAGATAACCATCGATCGCTGCTGGTTCATGAGTGCCTCCAAACTAAGGCTAGCAGGCAATTCGGGTATATGTTACCCAGGTTTGGAGCAATTAAGCTCTTTGATCGCAGAAGCGTGGAAGAAGATAATCTTCTACTACAGAGTTTCAGGTAGTTTAGTAACAATCCGGCAGAAGGTTTCGCACACAATCTGATCTGGCAGTATATTGCATCACTATATGAAACTCATTAATACTATTCGTGATTGTGTTGACCCTTACAGAGTTTAGGAAACTTGAGGCATGTCTTGATAGTATGTGATTGTTGACTTTTCACTGGCTCAGGAATAGAATTCTCTCAACAACTTCACTAAGCTGAGGTATGCTGTCGTGATAAGACTTCCTCGACTTGTTTTAGCCGCTATTGCGGTTTCCGCCTTACTTACAGCATCGATTCCCGCTCTTGCCGATAACGCGGCCGAGGCGCAGAAGCACTTCAACGCCGCAGTGCAGTTCGATAAAGCGGGAAAGGTCGATTTGGCTATCAGAGAGATGCAGGCTGCGAAGAAGCTGATGCCCAAACTTCCCGCTATCTATCTTAACCTGGGCATGTTCTACGCTCAGAAGCGCGATCTTGCTGATTCGCAGGCTGCTTTCAAGCAGGCGCTGGCGATCGATCCGAAGAATAAGGTCGCTCTTTCTCAGCTCACTCGTATCCTTGTGGGGCTCGATAAGAACACCGAAGCGCTTAATTACGCCAGAAAGCTGATCGCGCTGGACCCGAAGGATACGGAGGCGCGGTTCGTGTTTGGTGTGGTGAACCTGAAGCTTCGGGATTTCGAGGTCGCTGAGGATTCGTTCAAGGATGTATTGCACGTGAACCCCGATGATAAGGGCGCGCTCTATAACCTTAGTTACTGTTATATCCAGGCGAAGCAGTATAGGCAGGCTTTGGAATATCTGGAGAAGTTCCTGAAGATCAGTCCTAACGATCCTCAGGCTCACCTGATGGCGGGCGCTGCGGCCGAGCAGATCGGCGATAAGAGAACGGCAATCTCCCACTACGATGCGGCTTGCGCTGGTCGATCACCGATCCTTGCTCCGGCTACCATGAACCTCGTGCGGATTTATATGGCTTCGGATAAACCGGATAAGGCTATAGAGGTTCTGAAACGCGCTGCCAAGCTCGATAAGTCCAATTATGAGATCAATTTAAACCTCGGTAAAATGCTCTATGGACGGGACAAGGCGAAGGAGGCGGAGCCTTATCTGATAGCCGCCCGAAATGCTCATCCCGATGTGCTCTCTAACGCCTTGCTGGCGATGGTATATGTGAAGCAGAAGCTTTACAACAAGGCTTCCGCGTGCGCTTCGGCGGGAATGCAGATCGATCCGAAGAGCAAGCAGGCGCTGGAGGTTTACGCGTTCGTAAAGGGAATGCAGGGCAGGTATGACGACGTTGTTCTCACTATGCGAAAATGGGAGAAATACTACCCGCAGGACCCTGAGCCTAATCAGAGGATCGCGGGGGTTTATCTCTTCGAGCAGAAGCCGGATATGGCTTTCAAGGAATATGATCTCGCCGTTAAGAAGCGGCCAAATAACGCTGAAATTCTGACATCCTATGCCGATGCGCTGCTTGGTAATCACCAGCCGGATAAAGCTGTTGATCTGTATAACAAGGCTATCGCGCTCAAACCGAAGGATGTAAAGCTCAGGCTGAACCTGGCCTCCTGCCTGCAGAGCCAGAATAAGTTCGATGACGCGATAACCACGCTGAAGAAGGTCATAGAGCTCGATCCCAAGAGCGAGGATGCATACACCATGCTCGCAATGGTTTACCAGAGCCAGCAGAAGAACGATCTCGCAATCGAGCAGTATAAGAAGATCCTGGAGTTCAATCCGAAGTCTGTATCGGCCCTTCAGCGGCTCGCCTATGCGTATGAAACCCAGAAGAATTATCAGGCTGAGCTCGACACTTACCGCAAGCTCGTGGAGATCGATCCGAAGAGCTCCGCCGCCGGCGCTATCCCCAGGATCTACGATCAGATGGGCAAGCTCGATGATGCGATCAGTGAGGCCAGGAAGCTTGTTTCCGCTCAGCCGGCCGATACGCAGATGCGCGGACAGCTTGCGGATTTCCTGGTAAAAAAGCAGGACTGGGCCGGCGCGATCGAGCAGTATAACGAGATCGCCAAGGGTAAGGACGACGCGGCTAAGTCCTATGCTTATACCCAGATCGGCGGGATTCAGGAGAAGCAGAATAAGCCTGATGATGCGATAGAGAGCTACAAGAAGGCGCTGGAAATCGTGCCCAATCGCAGGGATGCCCTCGATTCCCTCGGCAGGCTTTACGATTCAAAGAAGCAATCCGCTGAGTTCCAGGCTTATGTGAGGGGGCTGCTCGATTCCACTAAGCCCGACGTTCCTTATCGCTACTACTATGACATGATGAAGAAAGCCGATAAGAAAGCGGACGCGACCAGGACCCTCGAAGACCTGCAGGCGAAGAAGCCCAAAGAAGAGCAGCTATTTATGGCGCTCGCCACAGCCTACACCGACGCAGGCGAAAAGGATAAGGCGATCGATCAGTATAAGAAGCTGCTGGCTCAGAACAAGGAATATCCGTTCGCGAACCGCCCGCTCGGTGATCTTTACAAATCGATGGATAAATATTCGGAAGCTGCCGCATGTTATGCAGCGGCGTCGAAGAGAATAATGTTCGATCCATCGCTGTATAGAGACCTTGGTGATATGTACATCAAGCTTGACAAGCGTGCCGAAGCGCTCGACGCCTACCGAAACGCCGCAAAGCTTGATCCCGCGAACGACGAGATAAAAAAGACGATCAGCGCTCTCGAGAGCGGGAAGCCGCTGGATTCAATAAAGAATGATCCCGCCCCGGCTCCACAGCCCGCGGGAGAAAAGAAGTAAGCAGCATCTATTGACTTTCGCATAATGATGTGACGTACTGGCGGGTCGGATCGAGCACGAAGCCTTCTGCCAGGTTGCCACTACATTACTTGAAACTCAGTAATTGCGAAAGCGCGGAAGGGAATCTAATCACGAAAACACGAAAGGGCGAAAAGGGATTTTGTAATGATTAGGGAGTAATGAGTAATGGCCGTAGGTGAAGGTCTATCTATCAATGACTAGCGAAGCGCCTTTGGAGTGCGGCGCGTCCGGCGCTTTATCTGGCTTACAATCCATACCCAGACCAACATTACCAGTACATATCTATAAGTAAGATAACCGATAGCGCGGTCTGCGAAAGTAGCTGCTATCAATCAACCCGTGCTTCGACTCTCGCAGCCCCAGGCTACTGTCGTCCAGGGGATACGGCCACCATTGCTGTATCAAATCTATAGCAAGGACAGGTCTACTCGGCACTATCGGGTATCTCTATGGCACCTGTATCAGCACAGACCTTCACCCAAGCCCAATACTCATTACTCCCTACTCAATATTAAATAAATAAACTTCCTTCGCGCTTGCGCGATAAAGAAGACTTATATCAGGAGAGGAAGAGAATGTTCAAGACCATAACACGCATACTTGCTTTTGTTGCAATTGCCGCTACAATAGCCGGATGCTCTTCCGAGAAGAACGCGCGGCAGGGGAGTAAGCCAGCTGCAAAGACCTACACCGTCGGTGTCACGCTCCTGACCGAGGAGCACCCCTTCTACCGCGAGCTCAAATCCGCGTTTCTCGATGAATGCAAGGCGCGCAATCTCAAGCCGACCATTCTCTCCTGCAACATGGATCTGCCCACGCAGACCACGCAGATCGAGAACTTCATCACCCAGGATGTTAAAGCTATGGTTGTATGCCCGGCTGATTCCGCGGGTATCGCTGGAGCCATCCGCAAGGCGAACGATGCGAAGATCCCTATATTTACAGCCGATATCGCGGCTCAGGGAGGTAAGGTGGAGTGCCATATCGCATCGGACAATATCCAGGGCGGTCGGCTTGCGGGAGAGTATATGAGCAAGGCGCTTAACGGCAAGGGCGAGATTGCGATAGTGAACGATCCCGCTGTCCGCAGTGTCCAGGACAGGGTCAAGGGATTCAGGGAAGCTATCGCGAAGTTTCCTGGTATAAAGGTTGTGGACGATCAATCAGCTGAGGGTAAGCGCGATATGGCCGTTACGGTGACGGAGAATCTTCTCCAGAAACACCCGAAGCTGAGTGGCATCTTTGCCATCAACGATTCAACCGCACTCGGCGCTCTCGCCGCGATCGATCAGGCGGGGCGCAAGGATATCGTATTGGTAGGCTATGACGGTGATCCTGAAGCCAGGCAGAAGATCACCGATGGGACCGCCTTGAAAGCCGATTCGGTCCAGTATCCACGCGAGATCGGCAAGGCTACTGCGGACGCAGTCGCTGACTTTCTCGAAGGAAAGAAAGTCCCGGCCGCGATTCCCGTAAAGGTCGGTATTATCGATCAGCAGTCACTGGCTAAGGAGAAAAAATAAGCTCGTATGTCAACACCTGTGGCGACCGCGGTTCCTGTCCTCGAGATGAGGGAGATTATAAAGACCTATCCCGGCGTTACGGCGCTTGGTGGGGTCGATTTCAGCGTGATGCCCGGCGAGGTGCATGCGCTCGTCGGTGAGAACGGTGCGGGTAAATCGACACTTATGAAGATCCTCGCCGGGGCCGATATTAAAGACTCCGGCGCTATTCTGATTAACGGGACTGAGGTTCACATCGATACACCTCAGGAGGCGATGCGGCTGGGGGTATCGATCATCTATCAGGAGTTCAACCTGGTCCCGTATATGAACGCCGCCGAGAACATCTTCCTGGGCAGGGAGCCCGCGAGTGCGGCGCCTGGGATGATCGATTTTAGAAAAATGTATGCGGACGCGCAGGCGATCATCGATGAGCTCGGTGTGAAGCTCGATGTGCGCGTGCCGGTGAACCAGCTCTCTGTTGCTCAGCAGCAGATGGTGGAGATCGCGAAGGCGACCTCGCGCAAGTCACGGATTATCGCAATGGACGAGCCATCCGCCACGCTCACCGATCATGAGCTCGAGAACCTCTTCACTCTCATCAAGCGCCTCAAGGAGGAGGGTGTGAGCATCATCTACATCTCCCACCGCCTCGAGGAGATCTTCGAGATAGCGGACAGGGTGACGGTATTCCGCGATGGGAGCCTGGTCGCGACCAAGCCGATCTCCGAAACCGACCGCGATGATATCATAAAGATGATGGTCGGGCGCGAGCTTAAGGAGAAGATTCCAAAGGTGAGCGCGAAGCTCGGAGATGTGGCTCTGGAAGTGCGGAACCTTAACCGCGCGGGGGTGCTTAACGATATCAGCTTCCAGGTTAGGCGGGGCGAGGTGCTAGGGTTGGCGGGTCTCGTGGGAGCCGGTCGGACTGAGGTAGCCCGCGCGATCTTCGGCGCTGATCTTATCGAAAGCGGTCAGATCATTGTGGATGGGAAAGAGGTTTCCATTCGCTCACCTCAAGATGCGATCAAGCTCGGGATCGGCCTCGTCACCGAGGATAGAAAAGCGCTCGGGCTGGTTCTCGGGATGGCTGTGCGTGAGAATATATCGCTCGCCAATCTCGGCTTTCTCTCCCGGTTCGGCTTCATCAAGCGCGCAAAGGAGCGGGAGGTAGCAAAGAAATATGTAGCCGATATTCTTATCAAGACTCCATCTATCGAGCAAGCCGTGCAGAATCTTTCGGGTGGAAATCAGCAGAAGGTGGTCCTGGCGAAGTGGCTATTCACCGAATCCAAAATCTTGATATTCGATGAACCCACCCGAGGGATCGATGTCGGCGCGAAGACGGAAATCTATCAGCTGATGAACTGCCTGGCTGAAAACGGCGCCGCGATTATTATGATTTCTTCCGAGCTCCCCGAAGTCCTGGGAATGAGCGATCGAATCCTGGTAATGCACGAAGGCTCTATAGCCGGCGAACTAACCCGGGAAGAAGCAACGCAGGAAAAGATAATGCACCTGGCGACGGGGGGAGAGTAATTCTTGGCAGAGAGCGAAGAGCAGCAAATCAAACCAGTGCTAAGTTGATGTTTCGGATTTGAGGGTTGGAGAACAAAAGTAACGAATGATCCACTATACCTTCGTTCCAACCCGGAAATCCTGAAACTTATACCACTGCGGATGCAAAGCAGACCTTTCGACTACGAGGGTGACAGTATATGCTGACTTCGACACAAGATGAGACACTTGATGAGCGAAAAGTGGGGCACGCCCAGGCAGTAGGTAAACTGGATAGTCTTCACCGGAATCATCCCTACTGCCGCACTGCTGCCGTTCGCTCGATATATGCGAAATTAGGAATTAGCTTACTACATTACCGCATCTCCTGTATTGCTGCTGTATTTATGTGCGTTGGGTTTGCTAGGTCTCGATCTCGTAGCTGGTATTAAACTCAAGGAGCTAAACCCAAATGATGTTGTTGGTAATTTTTTTGCTATGAGATCAAGCGGCGTCATTTCGCCGGGCGTATATACGGATGGATGCAGTCATTAGCGCTTATTCCTGGCATGCCCATTTTGGGTGCGGGTCTGACCTTTTACGGCATAAGGGATGGCGAAATCATTGGTTATGTTTTAGGCCCGGCGATGATCTGGGTTTCAGGTGGAGTTAGAGATAGTGCGCCTCATCCTGAAAAGTCATCGTGAGCGGTCACATAACGTAGAATCGCCTAAGGAGTAACTGATTGCAAGGATCACCGTTTCGTAAACCCTCCCACAAACCAGCCATCGCGTTTATATCCTCCTACGGAATCATGATCTTTCTTGTGGTTCTTTGCCTGTTCTTTCAGGTGATGACGGGGCGGGCGGCTAGTCCGGATGGAGGGATTGCGGGCTGGTGGGGGAATGGGACGTTTCTCACGCTGCGTAATTCAGCTAATATCCTGCGGCAGGTATCGGTGAATACGATCATCGCGGTCGGGATGACTATGGTGATCATCAGCGCGGGGATCGATCTCTCCGTCGGCGCTATCCTCGCGCTCGCGGGGGTGCTTTCGACTGCGATCATAATGCGCGGCTTCCCTCCGCCGTTTCCTTATCCACCCGATGCGAGCATGACTCCGCTCTGGCCACTTGCTATAAGCGTGCCGGTGGCTGTGATCGCGGCTGCGGCTGTCGGCGCAATTTGCGGGATGCATAACGCGATTCCTATTATTAAGCTGCGCGTTCCTCCGTTCATCGCGACCCTGGCTATGTTCTCTCTCGCTCGCGGATTCGCATATCTTTATGTCAACGGCGGGCAGGTCGGTAATCTCCCGCGAAAATTTACATCGGCGGTGGGGAACGGCCCGTTGATGATCCTGGTGGCGCTGGGCATCGTAATTGCCGGTCATATCCTGCTCACCAGAACCCGCTTCGGCCGCTCGATTTATGCGGTAGGCGGGAACGAGCAGGCTGCACGGCTCTCGGGGATCAATGTAAACAAGGTGAAGTTTTGGGTCTATGTGCTGTGCGGGACTTTATCCGGGATCGCGGGAGTTTTACTCGCAGGGAGGATCGGGGCAGGGGATTCTAACTCCGGCCTCGGCTATGAGCTCAACGCGATCGCGGCTGTGGTCCTTGGAGGAACATCTCTATCCGGTGGAATCGGAACAATACCCGGTACCCTCCTCGGAGCGGTTGTCATCGGCTGCCTGGAGACCGGTCTCGGGCTTATGGGAATTAACTGGTTCGTGCAGATGGTAGTCAAGGGTTATGTGATCCTGCTCGCCGTGGTGCTGGACCAGATGAAGAAGGGAAAATCAGTCTCATGATCAGACTTGGCGTAATCGGCTATGGTGGAAGAATACAGGGCGTGCTGCGCCTGATAGGACAGCTCGATACGGGGGCGGAGGTCGTTGCGATCACCGATGTCCGCAACGATGAGATAAGGAGCCAGATCGAGGGCAGGGGCGATGATCCGTCTAAAATAACGTTCTATGATAACCCCGACGCAATGCTGGATAATGAGAAACTCGACGGGGTCCTGGTAGGCACGAGGTGCTCGCTTCATGCCAGGATGGGCATAAAGGTCCTGCGGCGAAACCTTCCGCTATATCTCGAAAAGCCTGTCGCCACCAATATGAACGACCTGCTCGCCCTGAAAGCCGCCGGTGAAGCGAGTTCGAGCGAAGTTGTAGTCTCTTTTCCGCTGAGGATGACCCCGCTCGTGCAGCTTGCCAGGGAGATCATCGATTCCGGGCAGATCGGTACCGTGGA